>Ga0308011_10000921_pt1 | contig 14193 bp, 27 predicted proteins | sample Neamet177_FD_203144 | JGI IMG/M metagenome (GOLD analysis project Ga0308011, IMG submission 203144) | Marine microbial communities from water near the shore, Antarctic Ocean - #177 | ecosystem: Environmental > Aquatic > Marine > Unclassified | place: Southern Ocean | collected 2014-07-25 | reverse complement strand
TTCTTCTGATATTTTTCTAGTGTCTATAATAATGTCATAATCATCTTTTCCCATATACTCACTATACAGGCTACTATCAAAGTTCTCGTAGTCGTGAATAGAAGGTTCTGTTTCTTCTCCATCGTGATATTTTTCACTATATTCTTTCATTAATGAATCTATCTTATCCTGTACCTCTTCTCCACTATTATAGTCGGTTAAATCGACCCATTCACCTATTAATTTACCTTCATTGTATGACTTTAAGTCTGCAACATATATTTTAGGAGTATCTTCTTTAAATTCTCCTCCTTTTTCATATTTATTTTTTAATTCCATATTATCTTTTTATTAATAGTGTAGGTAACAAAATACCTGTTCCGACTCCCAATCCATACCAAAAACTTTTTTTATCGTAAAATCTAGTATCATTCTTGATAACTATATTTCTCAAACTACTTACATTGACATAAGGATTTTCGTTTTTAACCAAGACTGAAGGTGTGGGAGCCTTGAAAAAACCGTTACTTTTCATTCCTAAAGTAATAGTTTGTCGATTATACAAAGATAAAGAATCTATCCACATACCATTTGTATTAATCGTAGAATATAGAGAATACCATTCATCTTCCACACCGAATTTAGTGGGAAGTTTCAAAAAAGGTAATCCTGAAGCATCAAATGTAATTCTCTCAATAGTGTCTATAATAGGGACATATATACTATCTATCTTAGTAATAGTTCTAACTGTTACTTGAGATTTTACCTTTTTTAAATCATCTATAACAAGCAAGTTAAGAGCAATAGCATCCCTTTGTGAAAAGATAACTTGCTCTTGTTCTGCTATTTTTTCTCCGTTTTCGTTTAATTTTTCAACGAATACTTGTTCTCCATCTTTAAATTTAATGACCTGATTTTTATAATCACTTAATCTTTCATTGGCACTAAAGAGTTGCCAAATAAGAATAAAGAGAATTATAATACATATAATTAGTGCATTATTTTTAAGTTTAGAAAACATATTTCATTTTATTTCTTGTTTCCTATGTTAGACAAGTGTTCTCCTGCATTACCTACTGCATAAATACCAAATATCCACATTACGAAATCAGACCAACTTGAAAAATCTGCTTGTCCAATAAACAAGAAAACTGTTGCAGATATAAATAATAAAATCGCAAAAAACATTTTACGACCACCTAAAAAACTAAATAACTTTTCCATTTTTTCTTTTTTTTTAATTCATAATTCTTACATCATATATATTTTGATTGGCGGCTATTATTCTTCTATTAACCTCATCCCAATTTATAATTTTAAATATATTCTTAATGTATTTTGTTCTATCGGCATCATATTTAAGATAATATGCGTGTTCCCACACATCTATTCCTAATAAAGGAAAAGATTGATACTCAGGCATATACGGATTGTCTTGATAAGGGGTTGCTAGTATATTTGTACTGCCATCCCTATTCATTACCCACCATACCCATCCTGCACCAAATCTTCTCGTAGATGCTTCGATGATAAACTCTTTAAATTGTCCGTAAGTTCCAAAATCCTCAATAATTTTAACCAATGAAATTCCGTGAGGTACATTGGGTTTATTATTTTTATTTGGTTTAAGCATTTTCCAAAACATAGAATGATTTACATATCCCCCTCCATTATCTCTAATGTCTATTGGATATCTATCTATATTTTGCATTATTCTGATAACCGGGTCAGTAATATCATATTTATCTACTGCTGCATTAAACTTTTTTAAATACCCTAAATAATGTTTATTATAGTGTATTTGCATAGTTTCCTCATCAATATATGGTTCAAGACCATTATACTTATAGGGTAACCTAACAGGAGCAAAATGTATTAAATCATAGTCATCATACTTATTCATTTTCAAACTTTTTATTGCGTATTAAAAATCGTGATGTTATAATAGACCCTCTCAATAAAGCAAAGGAGCCTATTACACACACGACTAATAAAGAACTTAAAACAACTTTATTGTTCACTTTTTACTATTTACATTTGTAGATTAAGTAACCTAACATTCCAATGATTATTACATTGTGAACATTGTTACCACCTAAAAAATCTGCACTTTTAATATCAAACATTTTTTTTATTTTTTTGGGTTAATACTCGTTTTAATTATCTTTTAACTATACTCTTGCAAGTTATATTTTTTTATGAGTTTTTTAGCGATATTTTTTAACTTCTTTTTATCGGCTCTTGCAGGGGGAAGATTGTCGTTAGTAATAATTGCTTTTGACACTTGCATTTTTGCAATTGTATATTTCAAATTCTTAACAATATTTCTTGCCCTTTCTAAACTCACTACTATTTCAGTAACAAATAGGCACCAACACCTATTGCGATATATAATATTAAATCATTATTATCTTTTTTCTCCTCAACAGGCGGTGTAGGCTGCGGATTTACTATAACTACAGGAGTAGGTGGTTCTTCTTCAGGAATGTTTGTTAGGTCGGGTTGAAAAACATCCATATATTGACATAATGGATTACCATTTGCATCTAATACATCAGGCTCTACATTCGCTAAAGGGTTATAAGTGAGTGAATTTGGGTCCATACATCCCACCACTATAGGGTCTATGGATTCTTCATCCATTGGGTCACCATATTGACATAATGGATTACCATTTTCATCTAATCCATCTTGAGTTTCAATAGTAGCTAATGGGTTATAAGTGATTGAATTTGGGTCCGTACATCCCACCACTTGACAAGGGTCTTTGTCAGTTGTCCATCCCTTTGGACACTCTGTCCCCTGAAATATATTAGATGTTGGAAAACCTCCATTACATTGATTACATATTACTTGAGTAACGGGTCTAGTTGGTACAGTTGGTGTATTTGGTATATAAGGTGGTGAAACGGGGTAGTTAGCAGGAATTCTCATTCTTGTACTTGCTGCCGCTTCAAACCATAAGTCATTTTTCATATTATTTTATTTTTAGTCTAATCCTACTAATTCATCTATTGTTTTACCATCAAAATATTTATCGGCTAGAAAATTATCATAAAAACCAACTAAGGCTACGATAGCAATTATATTAAATGCTACCTGATATTCAAAAGGTGCTAATCCTCCTTTTTGCAATTTGCTAAGTGAACTTTTATTCATATTTAATCTTCGTTTATATTCCAATCTTGCTGAGGCAATTCATTCAGATTATTAGATAATTTTTCTTCTCTCAATTGTTTTTTAACTAACTTTATTCTTAAAACATCTAAATATGTCTTAACAATATAAGAAACTCCTATCGCAATTGCAATAGAACCACCTACAGTTAGTATCTTTTCAAGATGACCTTCTTCTAAATAATCTTCCCACTTAGCCATTTACAATGTGTTTTTAGTGATTGTTATACTTTTTGATACATATTCTTGATAAAGCATATATCCTCCGTAACCTGCTAAGGCATATTTTATTATTGAAAACATAGTTTATTTTTTATATTTTATTATGCACAACCTCCACAAGCATTACTCATATTAGAAGTTTGCCAATCAGTTCCTTGTAGGTTTGCTCTTCTTGCTCCATTTGCATTAGAATAATCTCCACAAGCATTTGAATATGCTCTTCCGGGCATTGCTGCTAACCATTGATTAGATTCACTAGGTCTTGCAGTTCGGGGAATTGCTGCTAACCATTGATTAGATGCATTAGGTGTTGCTCTTCTATCAATTCCTGTTGGTAAATATCTACCTCCTCCTGTTGCATTAGAGAATACACCTCCATTTTGCCACATAGTTTCTCTGTTTCTTCCTGCCTGTTGCCAATTAGTTCCTGTAAAAGAAGAAGTTGCATCCTCAGTTGTGATTGGTGGAACTGTTGTTGCTGATGCTGCTGCACCTTTTTTAGAGAAATGCTCGTAAGCTGCATATGCTCCAAATCCTGCTAGTCCGTAAAGACCGATTTTCATTAAATCCATTTTTTGTTGTTTTTATTGATTAATAATTATTTAATTTTTGTTTGGTAGGTATTTCTAAAACTTGTGTTCCTTCAAATTTATAATCATTTTCAGGGTACATCATTTTTGAGTTACCTAAGTTGTCTATTCCCCAAACAGGAAAGTCCACATTTTTCATTGTGATTCTTCCGTTTGGAATGAGATTGTAAGGTCGATTAACATCCTTGCTATCTCTTTTATAACCTGTTATCGAGTAAATGTCACCACTAAACCCTAATGATGCGGCTCCTCCTATCGGTAAGCCTCCTATCACTCCACTATCAGGTACATTCACAACATAAGGTTGTGACTGTCTATTAGATTTAAAAAAGTCATCACCTTTATTAAACCACGAGTTATTCGTGTTTAACAAATTAGATACATCAGCATAGCCATCTTTAATAATACTATCCATCATTATTTATTCCTCTTTTTTCTAATTCTTCTTTTACTATTGACTCTACACCCGGTCTAAAAACATATATTTCAGCCCATATTTCAAGAGCAACAAAGGCAGCTACTGCTACTGTAACCGTACCCCAATTTATTTTATCACCGAATAATTTCATATTACTTTATTTTTGTAGCTAAATAAACACTTAAACCTACAAGAGTACCTACTATAATACTACTTGATAAAGGTACTTGACCGTGATGAACTAGCATATGTACTAATTGTTGTTTTAGTTCTAAATCCTTCGCATTTCCTGTTGGAGGTTTTATCTCTTCAGGAGTAGCATAGGGTGTCACTATCTTAGGTAAAACTAAATTTAAACCTACACCTACTAATACTGCTTTTATTACATTATTCATATTATTTCTTTTTATATACTATATTTAGCTTCTTTTCTTTTTATTTTCATCTGTCCTTGTGTCTTTTTTCAAGTATTCTTTCCCATCGATTTCTTTTCTAAAACCGATATCAGTTTTATATAATTTACCGGGTATAATTTCTTTTTCTTTATCCCTCATAAGAAAGTATGCTCCTACTACTACTACTACTCCTCCTAAAATAAGTTTATTTTTATTGGTCATCTTTCTTTTTTATTTATTTTTTTTTGTATATCATCATACCTGTCTTTGTTTTTGATGCAACATAGGTAGTTCCGTTATAAACAAATGATTTTTTACCTGCTTTTCTTGCAGTTTCTTTTGCTTTCATATAAGCATTCATTGGTCTTTTCTTTGCCATAATTATTTATTTTTTAATTTATATTTTTTTTATTTTAATAACTTTTTAAACATTCCTTTACTATAAGCATAATATACACCTACACCAATTATAGCTATCCAAGCTAAATTAGGTAAACCCATAAATCCTGCCGTAGTTGGCTTAACATCTGCCGGAGCAGTTCCAACATTATCTCCCGGTCCTATTAATTCTGCTTCTGCTAATAATTCTTCTTTAACTTGAGGGTCATCTTTTCCGGCACCATATAAAGCATCATTAACTGTTTTTACATATTCCGGGTCTGTTCCTTGTGCAAATCTTGACATAATTTTTTATTTAATTTATATTTATTTTTTATTTTAATAGTTTTTTAAACATACCTTTTGAATATGCATAATATACACCTACACCAATTAAAGCTACCCAAGCTATTGTTGGTAATCCCATAAAACCTGCCTTTTTTGTTTTACTATCTTCTATTTCTGTAGTAGTAGAATCTGCAACTACTTCAGTTTCAGGTTCAGGTGAAGGTGGTGCAACTTTAACATTTGGTACTGTATAATCTATAGTTAAATCCCTTCTAATGTTTTCTTTAATTGCATCTTGTCTTTCTGCTACGAATTTTGGGTCTACTTTTGTTGCTGCCATTTTTATTTATTATTTATTATTTTTTTCTTAAAATTACTACTATAAGAATACCAACTGCTGCTATTCCTCCATACATCAACATTTTGTTTTTATCCTCTAAAGCCTTTTTTTCATTTTGTAGCTTTTTGCCAAGTGCTTGAATTGTTGATTCACTTTTTCTGCTAGATGATTTCATTCTATTAGCCGCCTCTTTAAGAGCCTTTGCAGCAGCATCAGCAGCTTTTTTAATAGCATCTCTCGCATCAGCAGCAGCTTTGATAGCCGCTTCATTTGATTCTTGTATTTGTTCATTAGCTACAACTACTTCATCTTGTGCATTATCTATAGCAGAGGTTGAGCCATCACAATCTCTTGCATCCATATACCCATTAACTTTAGTTCTATGATAGTTTGATGCTTTTCTTTTTCTTTTAGGAACTCTTGAGTTACCTGTGTTTGAATTGTAAATGTTTTGAAAAAATGAACTACAATCATCTAATTCACTACAACTATCTCCTGCTGCATAATCACAATTAGCTTTTTGAGCAGCTAATTCATCCTGATACCTACCTTCTTCTTGTGCCGCAGGACTTACTACATCTCTAATTATATCTCCTAATCCTCCAATAAATCCGGGATGGTTTGAGAAGTTATCATCTGAGTAAGATGATATATTTTGATTTTCTTCGCTATCTAAAAACATATTTTTATTTTTTATTATTATTTTTTTTCCTTAACATATAGGCTATTGATAATGCTCCTGCTATGGCAACTCCAAAAATAAGAAGGTTGTTGGTGGTTTTTGCTCTCTCCTCTGCCATATCTCTTGTTAATATCATATCTGTTTGTGCCTTACCTAATTCTATAGCAATTTCCTTCTTTGCATTTAATTCTGCTAACTCTCTATAAAAACGAGCATCTTCTTTGCCATACTGTTCTTGTTTTCGTGCTAAATCACGACCAAAAGCTGCATTCTTAGCACTTATTACAATTCCTGCAACTGCTTGAGCAACCGCACTAACTGCCGTTGCAATAGCGACAATTATTTGAGAATATTTTCCTTCCTCTACATCTCTTTGAAACAATAAAAATTCAGTAATAAAATCTTCATCTAACATATTGTTAGCTACTGCTTTATTAACCTCATCAACAGGTGCATCATTTGATAATTCTGCATATCCGTTTTTATTAAGGAATTGTATTACTATATCTTTTCTATATAGAATAAATTCAGCAATTCCTTTAAATATTATTTCGCTTGAATTATTTGTCATTTTTTTAATATTTTAATTCCAATAAATACTGCTAATGCTCCACCCAATACTATATATAAAGAATTCATTCTTGTTTTTTCTCTATTTTTTTGTATCATATTTTCTTCTTGTTGCAAATAATCTGATTGAGCCAAGAGAAATTTATTTTGCATTTCTTTTCTTTGAATAAAAGCAATTTCATTTAAAGTTTCTTTATTTAAATACCTAGACCTAAAACCTGTTCTAAATATTTCTTCTCGCATTTTTTTATTTCTGCGAATGTCTTGTTGTACTGCAACTCCTGCCGTTACTACAATTATCCCTGCTACTATTGCAATGCATACTCCTCCACAAACAAAACCACTATAACCATTATTGGCTATTTTTAGTAAACCGGACTCAAGTTCTTTATTTGAAGAATTGTCTATTACTACTTTATTAACATTTACTATAGATGCATTTAAAGGCAGCGATGATATCCTTAACCTATTGATTAGGGATATTACATCTGTTTTATTTTGCAGTAAAAAAACTGCTAAATTCGATATTGCCTTTTCTTTTTGCATTTTATCTTCTTAAAGCAACATATGTTACCACTCCTATAACTAATGCTCCTACACCTAATGCAACATTTGTTAGTGTTTTATCTTCTGTTTTCCTAGCTAAACTTTTTTGATTAGCCTCATTAAACATTTTTTGAATATTAGTATCAAATTCGGCTGCTTGTTCTTCTAACTTTTGGTTTGAACAATCTTGTTTATCCCATTCATCTTTAAAGTCTACTCTCCTATTTTCTAAAGCACGGCTTTCTCTACTAATTACTCTTTCTTTTGAGCCACTATTTGCATTTTTTGTTAATGCTTTGTCAATTGAGCCTATAGTGTCATCAATGCCATCGCAATCTATTTCTTTTGAAATAGGATATTTATTTAGCTTATCTTCAACTGCCTTATCATATCTTTTCTTTTCATTCTTTTTAGGTGTAAAAATATCTCCAAACCAAGTTCCACCTAAAAATCCGGGGTGATTACTCCATTGGTCATCTTCATTATTTTCTAAAAAACCACTTTGTGTTGATAAATTCATATCGTTTCTTTTTTTATTTTACTATATACTATTAATGCTATTAATGCTAGGGCAATTCCTCCTGCTAATTGGAATACTAATTTGCCTACATTTTTATCTTCTTTCTTAAATTCATCTATACTTCCAACTGCATTAGAATAGCTTTGTTTCTTGCATTTTCCTCCGCACTTACACTCGCCTCCATTTTGACACGGGTGATATTCTTTATTTTTACATCCACAACTCATTATCTTCTTCCTAAAAATATGCCGAGGAGAATACCTGCTATTCCTCCAATTAGCATTTCGTTATTTTCTTTTTTCTTTACTTCTCCACCTTTTTCCATAGTCATTCTATTTGCCATTTCATCAGTTCTTCTACTATCTTCAGCAGATTGTTTTCTAAATGTAGATTTGTTAGGGGTTAAGCCACTTGAAAAACCTACGGATTTAAGAGTTAGTTTTGGATAATATCTTTTTTGGTCGTTATTACTCCAATTTCCATTTGTACTAACTTCATTTATTATGTAATCAACTGCTTTCTTCCCATATTTTTCTTTTACATCTTGTAAACTTGTTTTTATTGAGTATTGATTATCGGGCATATAAGATGGATAACCATTCTCTGTTGCTTTTTTAATTGCTTGTGCTTTTGTTTTTGCATAAACCTGATTAAATCCTCCTTCATTCCAATTAAAAAACCATAAAAAACTACCATCACTTGTTTTTACTTTACCACCTTTTGCATAATTTTTTCCTCCAAGAACCTCTTCTTGAGCAATCATTCTATATTTCATATACTCCTTATCTGAAACCTTATCTAAATCTTTACCATCTTTTTTTGCTAATGCTCTTGCTCTCGTTACAATCCCACCTTTAGCAAATTCTTCTTCCCCTGCAAATTCTAAATTATAATCAGCTTTAAGTTGATTTAATTTTCTTAACATAGGTTTAAAAGTCTTTGATGAATGAACCATTGCACCATTAAAGTAGATGTAATAATATTTTTGTCCGTAAAATTCTTGATACCCTACTTTTGCTGAATATCCCTCTTCATCTTCATTAAATTCAAATACCTTGCCTTTTTTTAGTTCTATATTAAATTCTTTATCTTCAATAAATCCACCTTTTTCAAATCTTCCCATTTTCAATTCTCTTCCTTCTTTATAGTTATCGCCATTAAACCATTTAGATATTTTATCAATACCTTTTTGTAGTTTTTCTTTTAAATCTTCTATACTATCAAAAGTGAATTTGTCTTGTGTGTAATCTTCGTAATTTCCTGTTCTGTGATAAGGTGCTTCCATATTTACATTACCCGTAAGAACAATAGTGTGTTTACCATCAATACCTTTATCATTATCAGGATTATAGTAAAATGCTTCTACTTCAAACATTATACTATCATCATCACTTCTTGAAAACTCATCTAAATCTTCTGCCTCATCCATATATCCTGCATCCTGCAAAGAAGAGTAATCAACATTTTCAATACCTCCTAATTCTTTTACTATATCAGCAAATTCTTCTTCAAATCTTTCTTTGCCATATTCTAAATTTAATTCTTCTTGTCTTTCTAACTCTCCATCTAAAGTATTAGTAGGTAGTGATTTTCCTGAACCTGTTAAATAGTTTCCGTATGTGAAAAAACGGTATTCATAGCCACCATCAGTATAAGGGATAAAGCCATCTCTACTTTTGTATTCTACTTCTTCTCCTTCTATATCTTGACCTTCATATTCTTGATTAGCATCTTCTAATACATCTTCTAACTCATCTTTTAATACCTCTACTATATCTTCTCTGCTAATAGTTTCTCCACCTTTTGCATAGCCCTCATCTTTTAACCAATCTTTTTTATATTCTTCAAATTCTTTGATAGTCATTATTCTTCTATATTCTTCCCCATCATTAAATTCTTTTATAGTAGAGTAGTTAGTTTCTACTTGTTCGTTGAACTCATCTAATGACTCCATCATATCTTTATAAGAACCAAATTCTACTTCTCCATCCTCTTCAAAATCCTCAACATCCATTATATTATCTTTTTCCACCCATACATAACTATCTTCAATCTCTCCACCTTTGGCAAATTTTGCTTTTTGTTTCTTTGCATCTTGAACAGTTTTATAGATTTCTCCTAAGTCATCTTTTATCTCATTGATTTCATTTTTCTTATCAATAATAACTTTCTCTATCTCTTTTTCTTTACTATTTAAATTATTAATTTGATTTTCGGAACTTGTAATATCTTTACGAATGCTTTTTATTTCTTCTCTACCATCATTGATTTCTTTATCACCTTTTTTAGCGACATTACCCATTGCTTTAGCAAGTGAAACTTGACCTCCTCTTTCGTAAATATTATTTCTATTTCCTCTTTTCATAATTATCTTCCTATAAAAAATGCACCTAGTAAAATACCTGCAATTCCTCCAACAAGTAAAGTTTGATTATTAGTATCTTCAGTATTATCTACTTTTTTTGATTCTACTTTTTCAATTTTGTCATCACATTTGTCTTTAGTAATGGTTTCTTTTCTTAAAGCACCTTTTTCCTTCTTTAGTTTAGCAATTTCTTTATCTTTCTCTCTACGAAGTTTAACATATCTATCTCTGTCAATCTTACCTTCTACAGAACCACCACGAGCCATTTTTCTTTTGCCTTTATCCATTGTAGATACATCAGCATACTTTCTTCTACCCATAGATTCTTCGGTTCCTACACTTTCTCTCATTCTACTATCTAAAGATTGAGATTTTGCACCTTTATTTCTCTCGCCTATACTTTCCTTATCTCTATCATCATAACCTTGAGTTTCCCCACCTTGCATAAACATTTTATCCCCTTCATCCATAGTTTCTACACTAGAATATGCTCTACGATTAAGATTTTTATTAGCTGCTTTGCTTTCATCTCTTCTATCTTTCAATGACTGCTCGTAACCACTCTCTCTGCCCAATCTATCTCCTAAATCTTCATTTAACTTATCATTAAATCCTTGAGTTTCTCCACCTTTAGCCATTTTGTTATTTTTAGCAATTTTTTCCATATTTAATGCGAATTGAGCCCTTTTACGGGTAGTTTCTGTATAATCACTTGGATTTTCTTTTACTTTCATTGCAAAATCTTGAACTGACATTCCTGAATCTTTAGCTTGTTTTGTAAAGGCACCTACAGTTCCTTTATCTTCCATTTCTTTTTCTGCATCTTGAATCCAATTGCTCATATTTTTATTTTTTTTGCATTAATAAATATCCTCCTACTAATACTGCCGCACCTATTGCTAAGTACATTGTCATATTACTTTTTCCTGAAATTCCTGCTTCTGATGTATCTGTATCATATGTATCTGTTTCAGATGTATCTGTATCAGGCATATCATCAATATCTAAAGACTCATCTGAATTTAAAATTTCACCATCATCAGTATCTAGGTTTTCATCTATAACTTCATCAATTTCTTCTTGATTTATTGGCTCAGAAGAAACAGTCATTTCAGATAACTCATCATTGAAATCATCAAGATTCATAGAAGTAGGTCCTTTGTATGTTAATTCTCTTCCGGGGTATCTTTCATCAGAAGGTCCGTGCTCTCTTAAAGTAGCAGTAAATCCTTCATCTACTGAAAGATGAGATGCATCATCATTAGGGAAATCTGTATTTCCTAAAAATGTTCCTTCTCCAAAATTTTCTTGCCAACCGGGAAAACTTGAATCACTATCTCCGTGTTGAGATAATGTTACTCCTCCTGCTTGTCCAAACCACATATCATCCATATTTTTTTTATTTGTTAAAAACATTTTTATTCATATACCATAGTCCTAGGGCTATTATTGACCAAAATACTATCCTAGGCTTTTTCTTTTTATCTTTATCTGCCATTATCCTTCAGGGTTAAATGTTGCTTCAGGCAACTCCGGTCTTGGAGGTGCAGGATTTATAGGTGCTTCTGCGGCAGGAGGTTGCATTGCTTGGGGAGTAGGAGTGTAATCTACTTCTCCACCTTGGTCAAAATCTGCTCCATCTTCTTTTTCAAAGAATAATTTATAGCCTACATATACAATTCCTAAGAGAACCAATGCATCAAAAATCTCTCTCTTGTTTCTTTGAAAGAAATTTTGTTTTTTTGATAATTGTTTACTTTTGTACTGCTTTAAACTGCTTTTCTGAATATCCTCAACCCAATCTGAATTTCCATCATCGCTGACTTCCATTTTTCCATCAACGACATAAGATTCTTCAGAATCGCTTTTATAAGTAGAGTCTTTAGAAGATTTAGGTTCAGATAGTTTCTTATCAATAAGACCCCATCTTTCTTGTTCTTCTCTGTCATCTACAAAGCCGCTACTCTTAAAACCTGCATCTATACTCATAATTTAATTATTTTGTTCTTTTGCTATATTTCTACCTTTTTGCCATCCATATCCAAGTGCAAAAAACATTGCTCCTGTTAATAAAAGAGAAACTGCAAAAGTGCCTATGTTCATTTTTTGTTTTGCCATTTTATTGTTTTTTTGTTATTTTAATTACCATCCTAAACTATCTCCATTTGCATAAATTCCTCCTGAGATAGCCATATATCCTGCTGAAGGCAGATTTGATGGTAAAACTCCTGCTCCTCCATCTCTATCTATACTGTCAGGTACACCATCTTTATCTTTATCCTCAAAGGTTGAATTCACATTAGTAGTAGATGTATATGTAGCATTGTCATAATATTCTTTAGATGCTTGACCTTCTACTGCATTTGGGTACATAGTTTTGAAAGCAGAAAATGGTGATTGTTCAGATTTTAATGCCCTTTCTGTAGCAGGACCAAACTTTCCATCTACTGTTAAACCATATCCTGATGATTGATTTAAGAATCTTTGTAAATTTTTTACATTTTCTCCTCCACTTCCTCTTTTTAAAGGGAAACCTGAATTAGAATATCCTCCTCCTGTATTATTTCTTGAAGGATTAGAAGAATTAGAGTCAATATATCCGTTTGATTTAGGTTTTCTAAATAAAAAGTATAATCCTACTCCTGTGCCTAGCACACCTAATGTAATCAATGTTATTTTTAAACCTTTATTCATAATTATTAATCGTTAAACCACATTTGGTCGTTATAACCCCCAAAACCTTGTTGGTTGAAGTTTGAATATCCACTAAAATTTCTTCCGGGACCACCATTATTAGGTAATGAACCACACGGTGCAGGTGAATTACTATATGTTGAACCTAAAGAATTACATCCCGGTGAAGTTAGATTATTATAATTGATACCCGGTAATGGAACTCCCTGACTAACACAACCTAACTCATAACAAGTTGATGAGAAAGTACAACTTCCATCATCTATTGTTGCATTTCCATTAAAATTGTTTGCACTTGGATTGGTGCATCCTGAAACTGCATATTGACAAGGACAATCATTTAATGGTGGTGGTGGTGGTGGTGGTGTATTTATATTTGATGCTGCATTAAAAAACTCATCTCTTGAAATATAAGAGTTAAATCCATCTTGGTCATTATTTGTTTTAAAATTCATTTTTTTTATTTTATATATTAATAATTACCAAACATAAATTGTCCTCCATTGAATCCACTTGATAATCCTCCACTTGAAGTAGCAGGTGTGTTTCCTCCTGAAACAGGTGTATTTCCTCCCGTAACAGGTGTATTTCCTCCTAAATAAGGAGTTAAAATAGGTGATGTGTTTGAACAACCAATTGTCGCAGATGGATTAAAGTTTTCTGCTAATGGGTCAGTACATCCTATAACTTGAGCAGGAGGGTATTGACAACTTCCATCATCAAAATTTGCTGCTGAATTAAAATTAGTTGCCTGTGAGTCAGTACATCCTAAAACTTGAGCAGGAGGGTATTGACAACTTCCATCATCAAAATTTGCTGCTGAATTAAAATTAGTTCCCTGTGGGTCAGTACATCCTAAAACTTGAGCAGGAGGGTATTGACAACTTCCATCATCAAAATTTGCTGCTGAATTAAAATTAGTTCCCTGTGGGTCAGTACATCCTAAAACTTGAGCAGGAGGGTATTGACAACTTCCATCATCAAAATTTGCTGCTGAATTAAAATTAGTTCCCTGTGGGTCAGTACATCC
>Ga0308011_10000920_pt1 | contig 14205 bp, 7 predicted proteins | sample Neamet177_FD_203144 | JGI IMG/M metagenome (GOLD analysis project Ga0308011, IMG submission 203144) | Marine microbial communities from water near the shore, Antarctic Ocean - #177 | ecosystem: Environmental > Aquatic > Marine > Unclassified | place: Southern Ocean | collected 2014-07-25 | reverse complement strand
AAGGATAGGATTCCACGAATTCCAGGGATCGGTGTACGCGCCCTAGCAGCAGAATCAGATGCTAGAGAATTTGTTTTGCGTGAAAATGCAATGGGCACTAAATCTACTTCTCTTGTTGAACAAGGTAAAGTTCTTCGTTTAGTATATACTAAATTAGACAATGGAGATGTAGTTACAGAAGATCATTTTATTATTCAGAAAGCATCCTTAACCGGTTTCACTCATTACCGCTATGATTGGCTTGATAATGGGAAATACATGTGGTGGTTGATGACTGCATTTGGAATTATTTCATTATTCAAAGATTCTCAACAATCCCCGTTGCTGTTAATAGGAGTCTTACTTTCATTGGCTCAATTATTTGATCCAGAATTATTATCCTTTGAAGCCAACGCAGGGCGGCATCGTTTGCTTCTATACAGGCAGGATTCAAACCGGGAGTTAACGAATTTTAGCATGGCTCAAATTGATTCAAAAATGCAACAATTGCTTAGTGGTGGGCAATTAGATGGCAGCATTATCGAAGCCAAAGCAGCAGAAATCGAGGAAAAGCGATCTGCTGAAATCAAAGCGGAGCAAGAAGCGGCAGCTGCGATTGAACTTGCTAAAGTTTCTGCAGCGGCAGCACTCGTAATTGCGCCTATTCCAGCCCCAATTGCAATACCTGGGATAGAACCGACACAACAGCCAGTTGCCGCTGCAGCGCCGATTGTTGCATGGCCCGAAGTAGTAATTCCGGCACCTCCAGCACCAACTGAGGTACAATCACTGCCTCCGCCATTACCGCTGCCACCTCAAGCGCAACCACTTCCTCCCCAACCATCGCCTCCGCCACCTCAATCGCAACCATTACCGCCACTGCCACTCATCGATGAACCACTACCTCCGCCACCACCGTCGTGGGGGAATTAAACAATACATCAGGGCTCAAGTCAACATTAGCCAAAAATAGGTTTCCAAAATGAAACATTAAGGGTGAAAAGTGGAGCACGGTGAGAGATTTGAACTCCCGTTTCAGGGTCTGCAACCCCGCTCATAGCCGCTCTGACAACCGTGCAACATCTAATCGGATTAGCCTGCCCTATTTCAACGCGTCTTCGTATTGGATTGCTATTTACTCACAACAATTTTTCAATAACCAATACAAGGTCAATATTTTATGTATGTTGCCATTAACAAAAACGAGCGAAGATGGCGGTTGGTGACGATATGCGGCAACAAAGCGGTACTCAAGCGGACACGTCAAAAAATTATGAAGTCAAAGTATGTCTTCCGGGAGAAGACATCCCAGAGTCATATTTCCAATGTAGATATGACGTATTGCGCCACCCTCTTGGCTTTTCCATTGGCAGTGAACGGTTGGCCGATGATAGTGAAGCGATACATGCATGGGTGGAAAGAGATGGTGTTGTGCTATGTGTTGGCCGAGCCCACCTCATCGACGCATCAAGTGACGGTAGTGCTGCTGACCATGCAGGCCCAGGCGCGAGTATTTGCCCGGCATTCGGCCCTCTACAGCAAATAAATTCACAAAATCGGCCTTCGTTCCAGATCAGACAAATGGGAACTAGGCAACAAGGCAGAAGGCAGGGGCTCGCTTCAATCGTACTTTCTGCATTGGAAGTGAACTCTGTACAACACTTTTCGGCTAAAACAGGCTTCTTACAGGCCAGGGAGGCGGCATTTTCATTCTATCAATCGCAGCACTGGCAGATGATTGACTCACCCTATACCATTGAAAAAATTGGCCCTCATCATTCTATGATGAAGCAATTTTGAAGTCAATGCTTGATAAATGGTTGATTATTACCTACTTACAGCATAGAAGACAAACTGCGACCCAATATAGCAATTGTCAAAGCAATTGGAGATGAATACATGAAGCAAAATAACACCAACAAGAACATATCTTGTTATACCCAATCGACCAGCCCTAAGAGTATGGTGTCCTCGGAGTCCGAGCAAAAGAAGCGGATAAAGAGCTATATCGAAGCGTTCAAATCATTGTCTGAAAAAGACCCAGATGGTTTTGAATCGATAGCTCCCGACTTATTGCGCAGATCTGTTTGGAATTGGAGAGGGGCGGATCCATACTTTTCAGAAAGACTATCCAGTTGGTTAGACAAAGAGTGTCTGTGGACTCCATTTGACGAAATAATCCCCAAATCACAAAACACGATGCTAGACCGCCCTGTAGTCAATACACCTGCTAAAGAGCATCTCAGTTCCGTCCACAAAGAATTATTTTCCAGGCTAGAAGAGAAATTTGCCGGCGATTACAACCGGTGGGATGCGGCGATTAGAGACCAATTCATTGTATTGGGGATGTTAGCAACCGCTGGAAAAGGCGGCGAGAAACAAGGCAGAATGATCCATAACCTCGGAATTAGCGAGGGAGAAAATGGTTTAATACAAGGGTCAAATGCAGTTAGGGCTGCAAAAATAGCAATCTCTCGAATGGCAAAACCAATGAAGATATTTAATCCTGCAAAAGGCCATGGTTATGAAAGAGTTCACAGTTTTAGTGATTCAAATACCGCCGATTTAGTTGCCCGTTATGTTCTCAGCCAGGATGCTTCAGCATTATTGCCACAATCACTATTGCGCAATAGTTAGAATTGAGGCACCCCATCGCGCTCTTCATATAGGGTCGTGCAGTTCCAATTGTTAGAGGGAACGAAGGGTTCCCTATGATCGACCCGTGGAATACGATGCAATTGGAGAACATAATCAAGGATATTAACAAAGCGAATAAACAAGACACTGCGAGCCAGTGTCACGCCATCTCAACAGTGCTTGAGAGCCGTCTAAATCGCTTTAATAATGCCTTGAAAACAACTCGAAGTCAGTGCGCAGCATCGTATAAATCCCAAATTATGAATCCCATCACGTGGGCTGCACAATTGGAAAGAGAGAACAGCGGGTTCTCTATGTAAAAACAAACCAAAAATAGGAAGTGAAAAAACATGAATGATAAAAAAATAATGAGCGTGCTAATTGCAATGTTCCTCGCTATCTCTGCATTAACTGCAGTGAGCGGTGACGGATCTGACCCGAATGACCCTACCGACGGTGGGGCTGATTGGGACGGTGACGGTTTAACCAATGCTGAGGAACAAGCTGAAGGCACCAATATGAATAATGCAGATAGCGATGGAGACGGCCTACCAGATGGCTGGGAAGTTTCCAACGGTCTTAACCCAACTAACGGTGGCGATGGTAATGCAGATCCTGATGGAGATGGCTTGACCAACTCCCAGGAATATGCAAAGGGTACCAACCCTAACAACTCCGACACTGATGGTGATGGTAAGGCTGACAACGTTGATCAGTTCCCAAACGACCCTAACGACGGTGAATTCTCCGACTCTGATGGTGACGGCATTCCTGACGCATATGACCCTGATTTTACTGAATCAGGTGCAGGCAGCGGCAATGGCGAAACCGAAGGCGGTGGCGAATCCGAAGACCAAGGACAAGGCGAAGGCGAAGGACAAGGACAAGGCCAAGGACAAGGCCAAGGACAAGGACAAGGCCAAGGCCAAGGACAAGGACAGGGCCAAGGACAAGGGCAAGGACAAGGACAAGGACAAGGACAAGGCCAAGGACAAGGTCAAGGTCAAGGACAAGGTCAAGGACAAGGCCAAGGACAAGGACAGGGCCAAGGACAAGGACAAGGCCAAGGACAAGGCCAAGGACAAGGCCAAGGCCAAGGCCAGGGACAACAGCAAGGTGGCCAACAAGGCCAGCAAGGTCAACAAGGCCAGCAAGGTCAACAGGGCCAGCAAGGTCAACAAGGCCAGCAAGGTCAACAAGGTCAGCAAGGTCAGCAAGGTCAGCAAGGTCAAACTGGTGACCAAGGTCAACAAGGTCAACAACAAGACAACGGCCAAGGTCAACAACAGCAAGGCGGCGAACAAGGCGGCCAGCAAGGTGAACAAACCAGTCAAGACCAAAACGGTGAGAACCAAAACGGACAGAACGAGCAGCAACAAGGTCAAACCCAAAACGGTCAACAAGGCCAACAGGGTCAACAGACCGATCAACAACAAGATCAGCAGCTCGACAACCAGGAACAGAATGGCGAAAACGACAACGACGGTGACGGCATCCCTAACGATGTAGACAACGACGATGACAATGACGGTATTCCAGACTCAGTTGATGAATTCCCAATGGATCACGACAACGACGGCATCACTGATGCTGAAGATGACGATGATGACGGCGATGGAATCGATGACCGTGAAGAAGTTCAAGACGGCGACCCGAATACCAACATCTACGACCACGACAACGACGGCATCGCCGACGCTGTTGACTTAGATCGCGACAATGATGGAATAGACAACTACAATGACGTAGGAACATCTGGCGAAGACCTATCCCGTGACCATGACAATGATGGCATGGATGATGGTGTTGACTCCGATGACGACAACGACGATATTCTCGACGTTGACGAAGTTGATGGCGCTACCGGTACATACCGCTACGACCATGACAACGACGGCATTTGGGACCTTTCAGACAACGATGACGACAATGACGGATTATCCGACTGGTTCGAAGTCAATGACGGAAACTCCCTAACAGGTCAATTCGATCATGATAACGACGGCTTACAAGACAACGAAGATGACGACGACGATAACGACGGCATCCTAGACTCTCTTGAGCTCTAAGTTCAATCTGTAAATTAATCGAGAAAATCAATATCTGCGGATATTGAATATTTGGACTACTGGGGGCTGAGGCCTCCAGTAGTCCCCCTTTTTTTCTATCGCTAACCAAGCGACACATTTTATATTTTCAAACTATTGGAAATAATTCTTGCAGATGATACGCGAACGGCACCATGATACACAAGTGCCCGAGCGCGCCATTCTCTTCAAATAGGGTACCTCGGTCACAGAATGATTACGAGGTGGCCATATGCTCTCAAACACAAGAAATGAAACAATACGCCGACGCCAAATTTTGTCAATGTCTTTGACTATCATCTTTTTGATGATTTCAAGCCCATTACTAGCATTGGTACAACCAGATAGTGGTGAACAAGGAACGTCCGAAACAATGCTTGTCAAAGGACAACTCATTGGACAATCACCTGCACAATCTACTGACCAAGGTGGCCAAGGTGGCTGGGTTGGTCAACAGGAATATATTGGTCCAAATGGACACCCTGCTCTAACCGACCTTATGTGGAGTGATGCTGGGATATCTTCTGGAATAATACTAGATCTTTCTGCTTTGGAATCAGTAATCCCTTCATACTCTACTTTCTTGGAAGAATCTAGTAAAGAGGACCACGATAACGATGGAATAAACGACCTCGATGATTTAGATGATGACAATGATGGAATTTACGATTTGTTAGAACGTTTTGATGGCTGCTATGGAACAGATCCATACGACCATGATAACGACGGGATGCTCGACCACCTTGATTGGGATGACGATAATGATGGTATTATCGAAGGACCACTTGATTATCCGGCTCTTGAAGCATTAGGACTTGACCCAATTAATGTAACGACAGACCGTTATTTGGATAGTTCCATTATCCACCCTTGGACAAATCAGCCAGTTGGAGCATTCTACCTCGCAGACCAAAATCCATTTGACCACGATAACGATGGTGTCCCTGATGAAGATAGCGATGGCTCAGGTGCAGGGCGTTATGATGAAGACGATGATAACGATGCACGAATTGACCAATTCAAGTGGCCTTGTGATTTAGATAGTGACGGCACCCAAGATTATTTCGATGATGACGATGATGATGATGGCATTTCTGATGTCGAAGATTCACATCCTTACGATGCTACAATTACGACATCTCACACAGAAGCTGGTAATATGTTTGAAGCATACCGCACATGGTCTTTCAACGAATACAGAACTTATTCCGGCGGTGTCGACTATGTTGCATATGAGGCAGCACGCGTCGCAGCAGCAGGTTCAGGGTCAGGCTTCGGTGCTATGGGTGCAGAAGGAACACCCGCATTTTTCACAATTGTTGATGGCGATTTAGATTTGGATGGGGTACCTAACTTCCTCGATCCTGATAACGATAACGATGGAACACCTGATAGCGCAGATAATGATGACGACAATGATGGAATACTCGATATGTCTGACCCAGATGACGACAACGATGGAATCCCCGATGTTTGTACGAACATCGATACTAACGGAGATGGATTGAATGATTATACAAGAAGCGATCAAACAGCACCATTCCAAACACCTGGTGCAGATACAGACTCAGTTACTGGAATTGATTGTGAAATTGATTATGACTATGATCAAGATGACGACCGCCTTAGATTCATTGACCAAAACTACAACGCAGTCCCAGATTGGATGGATGTAGATATGGGTGGTACCACTTCACCGGATAACCTTGACAATATCTTGGTTAGCGGAGATGCATTAAATTTCGAATACGACCTTGACAATGACCAAATACAAAATGAAAACGATTCATTCCCATTGGACAAGGCATCAGATGTAGCAACATGGAATTGTCCTACAATCGCTAACCCGAATCCTACAAATCCAGACACACGCTGTGTATCACAACGTGCTTCTCATTCACAATTCAACGATTGGGATGGTGACGGAATCAACAACTGGGAAGATGTAGATGACGATAACGATGGTATAATGGATGCATTGGATATTGACTGGGATTGTGATTTGGATAACGATGCAGATTTGCATACTATCAATGGTGCGCTTTATCGCGATGATGGGCCAAACTCAGTAGATTCCGATATCGATGGCGATGGACTTGAAAATGGCATCGATTGGGATGATGATAATGACGGAATTTCAGATTTATATGACCCCGATGACGGAAACTGCGGTGTTCTAGACTTCGACTTGGGCGATTCTTTCGCTAGACCATATTACCCTGTAGATGACGGTGGTGCTTTGGATGGAAGTGGAGATGCTCAAACATACACAGATAACACATCAGACCACTGGAACATGGTTTACTTGCACAACCCTTTCCAAGATGTAGTTCTAAACTATAATGGATACGATGCAACCACAAACCCGGTTACACCTGGTACAGTTCCAGAATTTTATTGGTTCTTATTCGCTCGTTGGTCTCCATATAATGGTGGAAACGATTGGGATATTGACAGTGATGGAGATTCTCTAATCAATGGATTAGACATGGATCAAGACGCAGACGGTCTCCCTGATTGGTGGGACCAAGATGAAGCTAATGATGGTGTACTCGATATCAATGATATCAGAATGGGTGGCTCATTCAACCTAACCACTTGTGGTTGGACAGTCGGCAACCTCGGACAAGGTTTCGTATGTGGGTATGCTTATGCTCTCGCATTCCATATGCCACTGAATGGAGTTAATGCTCAAATAGGCTCACCTTATTCCGTTCGTCCCGATGCAAACTGGGACGAAGGCGGCTTCGCAGGTGGCCCTAGCACTGGTAATTGGAGTTGCACCCCTGGTGCAGCAGGTGGTTGTTACCACTTTGAGTTCAATGGACAAAAGAGCGCCGCACTTTCCAATGTTGACATGACAAATAACAGAGATTCTTTCATTGCTTGGTTCGGCCTATTTACCGGAATATGGCAGTGGAACGTTGACGGAATGGGTCCAAAGGACCTAGATGAGTTCCCTGATGAACTCGGAGCAGACATGATGAAGAACGATGTCGATGGGGACTTAGATGGCGATTTCACAAACGACACTGTCGATTTAGACGATGATTATGACGCAGTTTATGATTGGTATGATGTCGATGACGATAACGACGGAATATGGGATTACTTTGAAGTTGATACAAATGATGATTTAGATGATGATGCAGGTCAAGTATACGATGGCGCATTCTTCACAGGAACTAATTGTGAAGACAATGATGACGATGGTAATGATGCTGACGTTGACGAAGATGGCTGGTTCCAAGCAGTTTGGGATCAAGGTGTAATGGCACAAGGTCTACGCGCACCAAAGTTTTACGACGTTGACAATGATAATGACGGCGTTCCCGATGCCGAAGACTTCGATGATGACAATAATGGAATCAACGATACCACCCAAGAACAAATGCCAAATTGTTTCTGGGGAGAAGAACAAATGCCATTTGACAATGACAATGATGGAATTGTTGACTGGAAGGATAATGATTGGGACGCAGATGGAATTTCTAACGCTGTAGAACTTGCAATTAGTCTAGTCCAAGCCTTTGACCACGACAACGATGGTCTGCGCGACGATCTTGACCTTGATGACGACCAAGACGGAATGCATGATGTGGACGAAGTTCTACTCTGGCCTACTCGTTTTGACCGCAACTCAACCAACCCTTGGGATCACGATGACTTTGGAAATGGCGAAGGTATCGCCAATCCTCTCGATAGTGGAACAGGTCCGGATGCAGTAGACAATGATGACGACAATGATACACGTGAAGATCCGGACTTCGACCATTTGGAAAACACCTTCACTAGTGATACATGTTATGCAGGTGCTGAATCAAGTGATTGGGACCACGACAATGATTGTGTTCTCGATGAGGATGACAAAGCTCCAACCTTCATTACCATGAACGTTCCAAACAATCTTTGGATCGATGCACGCTCACCAGCGATTTTCAGCGGACACGTAGATTGGGTGAATCCAGTTTCCGGGCAGATGGAGAACGCAGTTGGACTACCCGTCCAAGTCACTATTGAGTGGACTGCAAATGGAACCAAAGCAGTTGAAACAACTGACGTTTTGACAAATACTGGTGGAAACTTCAGCGTTGGACAATTCCTATACCCTGAAGATATCGCAGTAGGTGATAGTTCAACATATATCGTATATGCTGAAGTAACAGAAATGTTCGCATTCAATGGCAATACTTCTCAATCTTACAACGTTGGTGTAGAAGCAAACCTAACAGTTGATTATTCAGCATGGGAATATTTCCGTAGTGATGAGCAACCGTTCTGGCTTGATTTCAAGGCACACTACTCAGCAGATTGGGAACGTGGACTTTTCGACAGCCGTGTTAAGAATGCACCTATTACATTCTCTATCTTTGGCGGAATCTTCGGTAACACGACCCACCCAACTAACTTCACTGGATTCGGTGGAGAAGGATACCGAACAGATTCTTCTGGTTGGGCTTCTTTGACCTTCATCCAAGATTTGGGTATTTCAGGAACTTGGAAACAAGTACGTTGGAACTCAACTATGGATAATGGCGTTGGCCAGATTCCAGGTGGCTATGAAGAAATTGTTTGGGATGCATTAACTGTAAGTCATAACGTAGTCCTAGATAGCCTCGGTGTGCCAGTAAGATATGATTATTCGAATACAAGTTTGCCTTCTGGAGATATTGAAATTATCGCAAGAGTTTCACCAGAATTAGCAAGTGAATGGCCATTCCCTTGGCTACATGGAGATGAATCACTACCATTCCAAGTTCGTATTATGCATCGCATGAATATCGAAGGGCAAATGGTTGCAAACGGAATTAATCCGGTTTACTACTTTGATGCTACTATCAACAATGGTGATGGTACCTTTGGAGATTGGGCAACTTTATTCCATGCACAGGCTTTGACTGCAGCAGGAATCAATTTCAATGATGTTGCAAACTACAAACCATACGCTACAAATTGGGATGGAAACCCTGCAACACTCTTGGGCGAATCAGCAAGACTGCGCAATTTCATATCTGTTAACACAACACATTGGTACATCAATTTAGTCAATGGAGGAGATTCTAACTTACCACCTTGTGGCGCTGTTGATCCAACAGACCCACAAAGCCCAGTACGTTGTGAAATTGTTCCAGAAATGAATACTGGAGAAGGTTTCCAAATAATTGGTACTGTTACAAATAGAACCAATGATGCATGGGATGCAGACCCTATCGCTTTACAAATCGACGTTGACCACAATGGACAATTCATGGGTGCACAAGAGACAGCATATGCTCAACGCCCAATAATGAAGGACGGAGATGCAGCATACGATTACAACTGGTCTTGGTTCAGTCAATACAGTTCAGGGACATATGGTGTAAGAGTTGATTTCACTAACTCGGCATACTATTTCACAGGAAACTCGACAACACTCTCCCACACAGGTGCATACATCAATGTAACAGTTGTAGGTACTACGGATTTCCAAACGACCTCCCTGCCTCGTCTTTATCGTAATACCAATACCACTATCCAAGCGAAATTGGTTGACAATTCTCTGCAACCAGTACGTAATGCTCCAGTCAATTACACTTGGTCCTTTGATGGAAGAACGGGTGTTAATTACACAGATGATAATGGATTCTTTGAGATTCCTTTCAATGTTTCAGCACAAGATGCACTAGGTGACTTCACCTTGCAATTTGAATACGCAGGAACTCCGTTGATGAAGGGTAATACAGCAACACAAGAAGTGTGGGTTGTTTCAAGATCTTACTTGTCTGTTACAACAGCAGATCCGAACTTGCGACAATCTGGAGACCGTTGGGATTTCACAGCACAAATTGTTGATGACAATAAGACTCTCGAGCGCGACTCCGGTGGAGCCGCTCTCGATGGACCAGAAGCACCTGATGGCGGATTAGTCGATGTTATCTTCGAAGGTAAGTCCTTTGATGGAATCAGCCACCGACAAGTCGTTGCAACAGTTGCACCACAAGCTGGATTGATTTCTTTGCCAGAACCTCAACCTGATGGTTCCCACCTATGTTTCTATGATGGCAATGGTGATGGTATCGCAGATAGAGATGCAAACTCAGATGGTGACTTAGACCGTAATGAGACAATTGGATGTTTGAAATCCAATATCAGTCCATTGAATCCGCAACTATTACGCGAAGACCCTGAATCTTTCTTACCAGATGGATTCGGACCAGTCAATGTAATTCTTCGCTTTGAAGAAACACTTCCAAACGAAGGATGCGCCCCATTGGAAGCATCTTACTTAGGAATACAAGGCGCATGGGATCCATGTGTAAGTACACCTGGTAACGATCACTACCGTGTGATAATGACTCATAACGCAAATGGATTCAGTTTAATCGGCCGCACTAATTTAGAAGTCACCGATCAAATCGTTTACACAAGCGAAGTTGACCCTATGACCGGTGAAATCGTTCCTAAACCAATGGTTGTCACAGGACAGTTGTCTGATGAACTCGGGACTAATCTAACAAACAGAATTATCCGTGTCAATTACGAGATGGTTAACGGCCAATCCGGCCCTGTTGCTTGTCCAACATCAACAACTGACTCCAATGGACTCTATGCGATTACTTGTCCTCTTAGTGACGTAATGGCTGGAAAGGCAAAGGTGTCTGTCATCTATTCATCATATGACAACAACGATGCATACCGTTATGAAAACAAGACAGTACAAACAGAGTTTGATGTTTTCTCCAACTCTACACTCTCAGTAATGGAAGTGGGACCATTCAAGTCCAGTGTTGAATCGTGGATGGCGCCTAACGGAAGTACATATCCTGTACTCTACCTCAAGGAATCATTCCATATCGATGCAAAACTAACACAATCGAATGGCCAATATGTTGGTGGAAAGTGTTTGAACATCTATGTCGACCCTGAGCAAAATGTTCGCCCAATCGCAACAATCCGTACTAACGAATTAGATGGTACGATAGAATGGTTCAGTGGAGATCAACTGCAAAATCCATCGCTAAAGGGCGTCGAAACGACCGGTGGCCAGTTAGAAGGATTTAGAACACTAAGAGTTGCATTTGAACCAGATTTACGTGTTGCTGGAGGTTGTGATAAGGATTCATCCAATGTATTGAATGGTTCGAGCATGGATATCGAAATCCTAGTGCGCTCTCGCGTTGACCTTCAAGTTAAGCAAACATGGAGTCATTCAGGTAGTAACGGAGTTCCAGAAGGAACTGCTATCATAGGCGAAATAGCACTATTGCGCGACCGTCTTGATTTGGCTGTTGAAAACGAAGAAGTATGGTTCGTACGTCAATTCTACTCCGAAGATAATGAGTGGGTCAAGGAAGGAGTTAACAAGACCAAGACCAATGAACAAGGACACGCAAGCTTCGAGTGGGCTTTCGATGGTAAAACTTGTAATGGTGTTGATTGTGAAGGAAGATGGCGTATTATCGCATATTACCCTGGTTCTACCTACTTCTCTGAGTCCCAAGATAACATTACTCACGAAGTCGTATGGGCAGAACTAAGCGATCTTAATGCACAATCATCATTATTCACTCCTGAAACTATGATGGCATTCGCAATCGTTTTGATGGCTGCACTTATTGCTGGATTTATGTATTGGCAACGTGTACAAGAGCGTCGCCAGGTTCATGCTCTCAAGGGTATATTGACTGATACAATGATGCAATTGGAAGCAAGTAACGAGTATATCGCTGCAATTTTCGATTGCTACAAGAATTTGGTCAAGCACTTCAGAAAGCATGGATTCATGAAGAAGGTTTACGAAACAACCCGTGAATTTGAAACAGCAGTTCGTGCCGCTTTCAGCATGGTGCCAAACGAGCAACTTGATGGCTTCTTAACAATCTTTGAAGAAGCAAGATATTCCGATCACAACATCGGCGTTGAACACCGCGATAAGGCATTGGTTACACTAAATGCGATCTCTAGTTCTCTAACCCTTGCATTAGGCGAGGAAGGAATGATTGGAAGAAAGGATTTGGTTAATCTTTATGATGTCCAAACCAAAGCTGGTGAATTCGTAGCAGCAGATGGTTCAATGCGTCAAGCAGGACTCGATGAAGGCGACGAAAATTCAGGCTTCTCGCTTTGAATCTGAACAACGTGGTATAGGTGTGGCGCAATGCGTTGCGCCCACCTAGCCGTTGCTTTGTATACCCAAACCCATCGGGTTTGAATTTAGTCGGCGGGATTGGATAATTTGCTTAATTATCGCCTTAACATTCAAAGAGCGGGTGCGTGTGGTGGCACCATGGACGATTGGAAGGCACTTATCGGCGAGGCTATGCAAATTGAGACGACAGACACCATTGCGGCGTTCAAAATTTACGAGCGTGCAGTTGTTGCTGGTCTAACAACTTCTCAAAACCTGTTGGACGACGTCGAAGCAGCACAGGTCATCGAAGCCATTTACGGTGCACTTGTCGCTTATTCTCAAACCATCATGCTCCGCATGAAGGCAGAAGACCCAGAAATAGGTGGCGTTGACCACGCATTCCGCGCAGGTCAAGCCTACGGAGTCTCATGCGTTCTCAATCACCTCATCGACAAACTAACCGATATCACCGGCGGAACTGAATTGGGCGCTCTTGACGCATTTTCGGACACACTTCACGATGAGATCATCATTCAAGGCAGAGCAGCGGGATTAACCATTGAATTACTCGATGCCCAAGGCGATATTCTATTCGAATGATAAGGTGCTTTTGGCGCGCTTCACTTGAAACATAGTCCTTGTGCCAAACGCTACACTGCGACGCGCCGTACAGCCCTACCGCGTCGGTGGTTTGATAATGGGTTGGCGAGACGGCGGCCTGCTTCAAAGCATCGAGGGAGTTAAATGAGCAATCCTACAAACAAGACAAATACTCAGTTAGTCGACATGATCGACGTATTGAAGGCACAGTCTCGTGAGACCGGATCTGCTGTTTGGCGAGATGTGGCCATGCGACTATCAAGAAGTCGCAAGAACTGGGCCCAACCTAACCTTAGCCGCATAAGTCGCTACGCCCCTGAGGGTGCAACAATCCTCATACCAGGCAAGCTTCTTGGCTCAGGTGAGTTGGTCAGTAACCACACTATCGCAGCATACAGTGTAAGTAATGGCGCTCGGGAGAAAATAGAAGCCGCTGGAGGTCGATTTTTGACCTACAACGAGCTGATGAACGAAAATCCAACTGGAAAGGGGGTCGTAATCCTTGCCTGAAACCACCTACGTATTCAACGCAGATGGTCTCATCATGGGACGATTAGCATCTACTGTTGCTGAACTTCTCATAAAGGCAGCAAGGGAAGATCGTGATGACAAAGTTATCATTATCAACTCCGAGAAAGCAATCGTATCTGGTCGACCACGTTCGGTATTAAACACATACCAAGCAAAGTATAAGTTGAACCATCCACGTAAGGGTCCATTTTTCCCACGTATGCCTGACATGATTATGAAGCGCACAGTCCGTGGAATGCTTCCTTACCAAAGGAAGAACGT
>Ga0308011_10000919_pt1 | contig 14210 bp, 16 predicted proteins | sample Neamet177_FD_203144 | JGI IMG/M metagenome (GOLD analysis project Ga0308011, IMG submission 203144) | Marine microbial communities from water near the shore, Antarctic Ocean - #177 | ecosystem: Environmental > Aquatic > Marine > Unclassified | place: Southern Ocean | collected 2014-07-25 | reverse complement strand
AAAGAAATATTTTCTGGCAATCTATTCTTAATGTAATTAGCAAAGTCTATGACTAAGTTTTCAGAAGTAGGTTGGTAAGGCAACAAAAAAACTTTTTCAAAAGCTGATAAGTCAATTTTAGCATGAGGAGAATTAGCATTCAACACCAAAGAATGATCGTATTTATCCACAATTTCAGGTTTTACAATTTCTTTTAAAACTCCAAAATCCATTACCATTCCATCCTTAGTATGACCATGATCATTTTTAACTTCACCCTTGACTGTTACCCATAAGCGATACGAGTGTCCATGAATATTTTTACACAAACCATCATACGCATGTAGGGCATGTGCCATCTCAAACTTAAATTCTTTCGTAATTCTAATCATGTTTTGTATCTAAATTTAAATTTACTCTTTTATGGCTGTAATACATTTTTTTATTATCTGTTCCTTTACGCAATTTCTTTTGCTCATCAATAGGTAAATTAACTATTTCAATGCATTCTACTGAACAGCAATTTTCATATTTTTCTTTACAAGAATCACATTGCAGAAACAATAAATTACAATTTACATTTCCGCAATTTACATGTGTATCAAAGGGCTCACCACATTGATGACAGCCACTAATTACATCATCAGAAATACGCTCTCCTCTCCTTTCGTCAAACACAAAGTTCTTCCCAACAAAATTATTATTTAAAGTCACATCTTTATCTAATTGTCGTGCATAATCAATAATTCCTCCATGCAACTGATTTACATCTTGAAAACCATGATGCTTTAAATAGGCAGATGTTTTTTCACATCTAATTCCTCCCGTGCAATACAGCAGAATCTGTTCATCCTCTTTTCCCTCCAACATCTTTTTCACTTCTGGTAATTCTTCTTTAAAAGTTTCTACATCTGGGCAAATAGCCCCTTTGAATTTTCCTATTTCACTTTCATAATGATTACGCATATCCACAACTGTAGCTCCTTTTTCCAAGGCGTTATTCCATGATTTTGCATCCAGGTGCTGTCCAACATTAGTTACATCATATTCATCAATTGGTAAACCGTCAGATACAATTTGCTTACGCACTTTAATGGTTAATTTAAAAAATGAATTTCCATCATCTTCCACAGCAATTTTAAATGGCATATCAATGAAAAATGGATTTGCATGCACCAGCTTAACAAATTCTTCAAAGTTGGATTCAGGAATACTTAACTGAGCATTCACCCCCTCATGTGCTAAATATATTCTACCTAAAACACCTAAATCTTTCCAGGATTCATACAATTCATCTCTAAGTTCATAAGGTGAATCAATAATTACATATCTATAAAAAGAAACCGTCTTTCTTTCAAAGCCTTCTTGCTCTAATAATTTTAAGCCTTGTTCCTTGCTTAGTTTATTAAACATATTTTTTTTACCAGTATTCGGATCCATGTATTATCAACAAATTATAATGCAAAGATACAAAATTATCAATTTTGATTGTAATTAAAATTATCTCTATATAAATAATGTATAATGCTATATTTGTCAAAATTAAATCACAGATGAAAGAAAGGATATTAATAATAGGTTCTTCAGGGCAAATTGGCACTGAATTGGTCATGGAATTAAGGAGTATGTATGGAAATAACAATGTTGTTGCTTCTGATATTCGACCTTCTTCAAGTGAGGTGATGGAATCAGGTCCGTTTGAAAAATTAGACATAATGGACGAAAAATTATTACGAGATATTGTAAAAAAATACAAAATCACACAAGTCTATTTGTTAGCGGCTTTACTTTCAGCAACTGCCGAAAAAAATATAGAATTAGGTTGGAGTTTAAACATGCGTTCACACTCTCATGTATTGGATTTAGCAAAAGACGGACTCATAAAAAAGATTTTTTGGCCTTCTTCTATTGCGGTTTTTGGACCAACAACACCAATGGAAAATACACCACAATATACGGTAATGGAACCTAATACCGTTTACGGAATTACTAAGCAAGCAGGTGAAAGGTGGAATGAATATTATTTCAATAAATTTGGAGTAGATGTTAGAAGCATCCGTTATCCAGGACTTATTGGATGGAAAGCAACTCCAGGTGGTGGAACTACCGACTATGCAGTGGATATTTTTCACCAAGCTATTCAGCATGAGAAATACGAAAGTTTCTTATCTGAAAATACAGGTCTACCAATGATGTATATGCCAGATGCAATTCGTGCAACTATTGAGCTAATGGAAGCGCCTGCAGAACAAGTAAAAATCCGTTCTTCTTATAATTTGGCAGGAGTAAGTTTTACGCCAAAACAGATTGCAGAAGAAGTTAAAAAACATATTCCTGATTTTGAAATGACTTACAATCCTGATTTTAGACAAGCAATTGCTGATTCTTGGCCATCATCCATTGATGATAGCTATGCGCAAAAAGATTGGGGTTGGGAATTGAAATATGATTTAGCGAAAATGACTTCCGATATGATGAAAAACTTAAAGGAAAAATATAAAATTACAGCATAATGAGTAGAGAAATTCAGATATACAACACCCTTACAAGACAGAAAGAAGTCTTTAATCCTGTAGTTAAAAATCATGTAGGAATGTATGTTTGTGGCCCTACAGTTTATGGTGACCCACACCTAGGGCATGCTAGACCAGGAATTACTTTTGATGTAGTATTTCGTTACCTAAAACATTCGAATTATGCAGTAAGATACGTACGCAACATAACTGATGCAGGGCACCTAGAGAATGATGCAGATGAAGGGGAAGATAAAATTGCTAAAAAAGCAAGATTAGAACAATTGGAGCCTATGGAGATTGTTCAGTTTTATACTATTAGTTATCATAAAGCAATGGCAGCTTTAAACTGTTTACCTCCATCAATAGAACCACGAGCAACAGGACATATAATTGAACAAATTAAAATGGTAGAACAAATTCTTGAAAACGGATTTGCTTATACCATAAATGGATCAGTATATTTAGATGTAAATAAGTACAATGAAAAGTATCCTTACGGAACTTTATCAGGGAGAAATATAGAAGGTACTTTAGAAGGAACGAGAACTTTAGACGGGCAATCCGAAAAGAAAAGTCCAGTAGATTTTGCTATTTGGAAAAAAGCAAATCCTGAACACATTATGAGATGGCCTTCCCCTTGGGGAGAAGGTTTTCCAGGTTGGCACATGGAATGTTCTGCAATGAGTGAAAAATACTTAGGGAAAACCTTTGATATTCATGGAGGTGGAATGGACTTAGTATTCCCTCATCATGAAGCTGAAATAGCACAAAGTAATGCATGTAACGACTGTAGTCCTGTAAATTATTGGATGCATAATAACATGATTACAGTAGATGGGAAAAAGATGGGAAAATCTCTTGGGAACTTTATTAATTTAGAAGAGTTTTTCAATGGAAGTCATGAGAAATTAGAAAGAGCATACGCACCAATGACCATTCGTTTTTTCATTCTGCAAGCACATTACAGAAGTACCGTGGACTTTAGTAATGAAGCCTTACAAGCTGCAGAAAAAGGATTTACAAAACTGATGAATGCAATGAAAACATTAGGTAATATTTCAGATTCAGACACTTCTACTTATGATGTAAATGCTTTGCAGGAAAAGTGTTACACAGCAATGAATGATGATTTTAATACCCCAATTTTAATTGCTCATTTGTTTGATGGCGTTAGAATCATTAACTCTGTAAAAGATGGAAAAGAAAGTTTAAATATTTCTGATTTAGAACAGTTAAAAACGATATTCAATACCTTTGTTACTGATATTTTAGGATTTATCTCCAATAATGAAAGTAGTGAAAACGACCTAACCAATGAGGTAATGGGCTTGGTATTGCAACTAAGAGGAAATGCTAAAAAATCCAAAGATTTTGATACTGCAGACTTAATTAGAGATGAATTAGATAAGCTTGGAATCCAAATAAAAGATGGAAGAGAAGTAAGTAGTTGGGAGGTGAAATAGTTAGAAAAAAGATGAATACACAAAGAATAGAATATATGTCATATCGAACCCTTTTAATCATATCTACTTTATTAATTATTGGATGTTCCTCAGAACCTCAGCAGAAAACTAAACTCGTTTTAAAACCAAAAGTAAAAATTGAAGTCCCAACTTTTAATGCAGATTCTGCTTATGCTTTTGTAGCAAAACAAGTTAGTTTTGGTCCTAGAGTAATATCAAGCAAAGGATGGAAAAACTGTGCAATATGGTTAGAAAAAAAATTCAAAACATACACTCCAACTGTAATAGTTCAACAAGCACCAATCACAACTTATGATGGTAAGAATCATACTTTAAAAAATATAATTGCTTCATTTTCGCCTGAAAAAAATAATAGAGTAGCCCTTTTTGCACATTGGGATAGCAGGCACATTGCCGACCATGACACTAAAAAACAAAATGAGCCAATACTTGGGGCAAATGATGGAGGAAGTGGAGTTGGAGTCCTTATAGAATTAGCAAGACAATTCAGCATTAAAAATCCTAAGATAGGAGTGGATATTATCCTTTTTGATGCAGAAGATTATGGTCAGCCTGAAAATTCTGGATTTCCAGTTATGCAGGATTCTTGGTGTTTAGGTTCGCAATATTGGAGTAACAATCCGCACAAACAAAACTACTTTGCTCAATATGGGATTTTGTTAGATATGGTGGGAGCAAAAGATGCAACTTTTAGGCACGAGTATTATTCATTTTATTATGCATCAAACATCTTACAGAAAGTATGGAAAAAAGCAAGTCGTTTAGGTTTTGGTAATCATTTTGTATTTGAAAATGCAAACCAGATATTGGATGATCATTATTATGTAAATACAATTACAGGCATTCCAACAATTGATATTATTGAATACGATCCTGCAACAGAAAGCAACTTTAACAAGCATTGGCATACCCATAAAGATGATATAGATAACATAGATGAAAGCACATTAAATGCTGTTGGACAAACTTTGTTGGAGGTGATTTATAATGAATAAATTTTCTTCTGATACTACTTATAAAGACTTAGATTTTTCCGAAAATGAATTACTGCAAGAATATGATAACTGCACTTTCATAAATTGCACTTTTAATAATGCCTCATCTGTTATATTTGAAGATTGTACCTTTAATGCTTGTGATTTTAGCAATTGTAAACTAAACAACACCTCTTTTAAGGAAGCGGTATTTAAGAATTGTAAGTTAATAGGCTTACACTTTGATGATTGCAAAGAATTCTTACTTTCTTTTTCTTTTGAAAATTGCAACCTGCAATTCTCTACATTCTTTAGCTGCAATATTCCCGAAACAACATTTAAGAACTGTAACTTAACAGATGTAGATTTTACTGATGTAAAGCTTGCCAAATCAGAATTCATAAACTGTAACTTAAATTCTGCAATTTTTGAGAATAGCAACCTTCAGCATTGTGACTTTACGACTGCCTATAGTTTTAGTATCAACCCAACTAACAACAAGGTTAGTAAGGCCAGGTTTAGTAAAGGAAATAGTTTTGGGCTGTTGGATAGTTTCAATATTATTATTGATTAAAAAACTATTATAGCTGATATAAATCCCAATTACTAATAGTATTTAAATTATTATTTATAAAGCGTATTCAAATAGAGTTTATCCAACATCTGCATCCTAATACTTTTAATACTAAAAAAAGAAATTAAATCTGATTAAAATCAATTTGATTTCATACTATTATTTAAGATAATATTCATAGTATTGTAAGCTTAAAGTTATAGGCGTGAAAAGTATTATGATATCTCAATCTAACTATATTCCATGGAAAGGATATTTTGACAATATCGCTAAAGTTGATGAGTTTATAATCTATGACGAGATGCAATATACTAAGAGAGATTGGAGAAATAGAAACAAAATAAAAACTCCTTTAGGGTTAAAGTGGATGTCAATTCCGGTTGAGGTAAAAGGTAAGTTTTTTCAAAAAATAAGTGATACTAAAATTAGTGATACTAGTTGGTATAAAAATCACTTAGCATTATTGAAACAAAATTATTCTAAAGCACCTTCTTATAATAAAGAAATTTCTTTTATTGAAGAATTGTATTTTACTTCATTTGATTTGAAAACTATTTCCGAAATAAATTATCATTTTATTAGTAATATATGTAATTACTTAAATATTAATACAAAAATATCCTTTTCGAATGATTATCATTTATTAGAAGAAGGAAAAACAGAAAGACTAATCGAAATATGTAAGCAAGTAAAAGCGAATGTATATTATACAGGGTCGGCTGCTAAAAACTATATTGACACTGCTTTGTTTAGAAAAGAAAATATTGATTTACAGTACTTTGATTATTCTGGTTATAAAGAATATAACCAACTTTTTGGTGATTTTGAGCACTCAGTAAGTATCTTAGATTTGATTTTTAATGAAGGAAAAAATGCGATTCATTTTTTAAAAAAGAACTAATACTTTTAATGGAAAACAAACCTTATATATCAATAATATCACCCGTATATCAAGCAGAAGAAATATTAGAAGAATTAGTAAAAAAAATCACTATTTCTTTAAATGAAATTACTGCAGATTTTGAAATAATTTTAGTAGAGGATTCTAGTGATGATAATTCTTGGAATAAAATTATTGAAATTTGCTCTAATAATCCATTTGTAAAAGGAATTAAATTGAGCAGAAACTTTGGACAGCACAATGCTGTTTCTGCTGGATTAGAATATGCCAATGGTGATGTTATTGTTTTGATGGATTGTGACTTACAAGATGACCCTAAACATATTGAAAAACTAATTAAAGATTATAAAAAAGGTAATGAAATCGTTTTCACTCAAAGAATAGCCAGAAAACATAGCTTTTTCAAGCGTTTAACGGCTAAAACATACAATGGTATTTTCAATATTCTATCAGACAAAAATTATGATTTAAATGTCGGTTCTTTAGTACTGTTTAGTGAAAAAGTGAAAAATGAGTTTATCAAATTAAAAGAACATGACAAGCTTTACATACAAGGCCTTAAATGGTTAGGGTTTGAACACTCTTATGTAAATGTTGAACATAGAGCAAGACATTCGGGAGTATCTTCTTACACTTTACCAAAACTTATAAACCTTGCAATTCAAGGTTGGATTTCTAATTCGGAAAAATTATTATACCTTTCAATCAAGGTAGGTTTATTATTCACCGCTATGTCTATTGGTGCTATTTTTCTTATTATTTTAAATTATTTTAAGGAAGGATACCAAAGTGGATGGCCTAGTCTAATTTCAACAATATTATTGAGTACAGGATTAATACTAACAAGTTTAGGTGTTTTAGGGATTTATATTGGTAAAATAATAAATGAGGTCAGAAATAGACCTAGATATGTTATTGACAAAAAAATAAATTTTAAAAATGAAAACTAAAAAAATAGTTATAATAGGAAATGCTGGGAATGCAAAACTTGCTCACTATTATTTTAGCAATGATTCTGAATATGAAGTTGTAGCTTTTTCAGTTAATGAAAAATTCATTACCAACAAAACATATTGTAATTTACCTGTTGTATCTTTTGAGAATATAGAAATTATATACCCTACAAATAAATTTGATGTTTTTGTTGCTATTGGGTACAATAAGATGAATAAAATTAGAGAACAACTTTATTTTTCTTGTAAAGAAAAAGGGTATAATTTACCTAACTACATAAGTTCTAAGTGTTCTTTTTTAAGTGATGAAGAAATTGGTGACAATAATTTAATATTAGAAGACAATACAATTCAACCTTTTGTTAAAATAGGTTCTAACAATGTTTTTTGGTCTGGAAATCATATTGGTCATGATACTTCTATAGGAAATAATAATTTCATCACTTCTCATGTGGTTATATCGGGGTTTTGTAATATTAAAAACAATACGTTTATAGGTGTAAACGCAACCTTAAGAGATGCCATTACAATTGAAAATGAAACCCTCATTGCAGCAGGGGCAATTATAATGAAAAATACAAATATTAAAGAAGTGTATTTACCTGCAAAAACCACATTATTTGCAAAATTAAGTGACAAAATTACAATTTCATAAATATGCAAAATTGGAGAAAAATAGGATTATTACACAACTCTAATTGTTCACTTGAATGGCAACATACGCATGCCATGATGCCCTGTTTACTAATTAAAGATGATTATCTTGATGTCTACTTTTCACCTAGAGATTCAAAAAATCAGTCTAGACCTGCAAAATTAGAATTACATTTAATTGATGATACTTTCCATATTGAAAACTTATCTCAAACACCATTGCTAGAATTAGGTCAACTAGGTATGTATGATGACAGTGGTGTTATGCCAACATGTATAGTTAAAGATGGTGAGACATTAAGAATGTTTTATAATGGATGGACATTAGGTAAAAAAATTCCATTTACTTCATTTAATGGAATTGCTGAAAGTAATGATCAAGGTAAGAGTTTCAAAAAGATTTCCTTAGCTCCTAAAGCATTATATCGTAATGATATAGATCCATATTCTACATTTGCTCCATTTGTTTTGAAACTAAAAAATGAATGGCATATGTGGTATGTTTCATTAATCAAATGGGAAAACGAAGAAAATCAAAGCAAACACTATTATCACATTAAATATGCTAAGTCAAAAGATGGGATAAAGTGGAGTAGAACCGGAAAAGTATGTATTGATTTTTTAAATAAATATGAGTACGCTATTGCCAGACCATGTGTTCTATTTGAAGATGATATTTTTAAAATGTGGTATTCTTTCAGGGCTGGTAAAAACAATTTAACTTATCGGATAGGATATGCCGAATCCAAAAATGGAATCGAATGGGTGAGAAAAGATAATGAAGTAAATTTAACAACTTCTATTGATGGCTGGGATTCACAAATGATATGCTACTCATATGTATTTAACTTTAAGAATGAGAAATACATGCTCTATAATGGAAATAATTATGGGAAAACAGGTTTTGGTTTAGCAATTTTAGAAAAATAAAATGTACAAAATAGGATTTAATAAACCGTATCTTACTGGTAAAGAAACACATTATATATATGATGCAGTATCTACAGGGAAAATTTCTGGAAATGGAAAATACACTAAGTTATGCCAATCTTTTTTTGAAGACAATTACAAAATTAAAAAAGCATTACTTACTACTTCTTGCACTGATGCCTTGGAAATGGCTGCAATATTGATAAATATTGAACCCGGAGATGAAGTAATTATACCTTCTTATACGTTTGTAAGCACTGCAAATGCTTTTGTACTAAGGGGAGCAAAAATAGTATTTGCAGATAGTTATGAAAACAATCCTAACATTGACGCTACAAAAATAGAAGCATTAATTACTTCTAAAACAAAAGCAATTGTTCCCGTTCATTATGCTGGTGTTGCTTGTGACATGGATTTAATTATGGATATTGCTAATAGGCATAACTTATTTGTAATCGAAGATGCTGCTCAAGCTATTGACTCATATTACAAAGGGGGCCCTTTAGGAAGTATTGGCCATTTAGCTGCTTTTTCATTTCATGAAACAAAAAATATAATTTCTGGTGAGGGAGGATTACTTGCTATCAATGATTCTCAATTCATTGAAAGAGCTGAAATAATATGGGAAAAAGGAACTAATAGGGCTGCGTTTTGGAGAGGTGAAGTAGATAAATATAATTGGGTAGACATAGGGTCATCATTTTTACCTTCTGAAATTGTTGCAGCTTTTCTTTGGGCACAGCTTGAAAATTTAGATAATATTCAAACTAAGAGAAAAGAAATTTGGAAATTATATTTTGATGGTTTAAAGGTAAATCCCTACTGTCAAATGCCATCTATTCCTGATTACGCTACAAATAATGCTCATATGTTCTATTTAGTTTGTAAATCTTTAAAAGAACGAAATGATTTAATTAGTGAACTCAAAGAAAAAAGTATTGCTGCTGTATTTCATTATATTTCTTTACATGAAAGTCCTTATTTTAAAGGAAAATATGAAGGAGATAAATTAATAAATTGTGACAACTATAGTAATTGCATAATAAGATTGCCAATGTTTTTTGAATTAAATAAAGTAGCTCAGGTCAAAGTTATTAATTGTGTGCTTAACTTTTATTCTTAGAGATAGATGAGAAATAAAATAATCGAATTTTCATCAATCTATCTTCAAGAAAATTGGAGCTGGTTACTATTGATCACAATTTTCGTATTGATTATTCTTATACGGTTTAGAATGATGATTTCTAGATATATTCAGAAATATAAATGGGAAATATTAGTTTTTTCTATTAGCATGCTATTCTTTGGCTATATAATCATAAATCAAAGTTGGGTAGATATTCAATTACACTGTTATGCTCTTAGTGAGTATCTCAATAAAGGATCATTTCCAGGATATCCACTTTACTTTTTTCTAATATACGCTTTATCTGGTTTTCAGAATAATTCAACTCTATTTATTATCTCAAGCGCTATATTGCTCAGCTCTATATTTGTTCTTAAATACTACGCAATTAAACAATACTTTCAGATTAAAAAAGTTTTCTCTTCAGAACTCATTATATTTTTCTTATGTTTTATTGGAGTTATCTTTTATTCTGCTGGGGAACAATATATTGGTAAGCATTCTTTAACTTGTTTTCATAATTCTACTTCAATACCTCTATTGCCAATTAGTATCTTAATGTTGATGTATTCAATTAATTATCTTGAAGATAAAAGTGATCCAAAATTGATATTAAAACTTATTCTACTATCAAGTATTAGCATGCTTATCAAACCGAGTTTTATGTTAGTTTACTTACCTGTATTTATCTTATTTGTATTAATAATGAGAGAAAATAAAATAACTGAAGTAATAATAATTTTTCTTCCAAGCATAATAATACTAGCGTTAGAATACCTATTTATTTTCAATACCGAACAAGTTCTTAATAGTAATATTAATCAAAATCTAGATAATAGTATTGCACTTGGATGGCTTGATGTTTGGCATCAAAAAAGTCCATCTATTTTTCAAAAATCAATTGACATTCTGTTACCAATAATTTTTCCTGTAATATATTTAATCCATAGGCCTCAAGTAAGAAAGTGTTTAGAATTTAAGTTTCTTTTCTTTCTTTATATATTTTCTTTCTTTTTTGCAAACATAATTTATGAAGATGGAAACAGAATGTTGCATGCTAATTTTATGTGGCATATTCATATAATAAATATATTATTATTTCTTTATTGTGTCAGAGACTGGTTAGAAAATAAACTTAATTTTTCCAATTTTACAAATAAATTATTTAGAGTAATTATTTTAATTCATGTAATATTTGGCTTTTTAGCTATGTATAATTTTATTTTTCATGGAATGCGTTATAAGCAATGGTTTGATCCACAAAGAATAATAAATTTACTTTAGAAAAGTATGATACAGCTAATTAGAATTCTAAGCTTTTTAAAGAAGTGTATTTATATTTTCAATTTGTTTTTTGGTAAGCTTTCCATTTAGCCAATCTTTACTAATCTCAGCATCAAACTTCTTGTAGAAATCTATTGCAGGAGTATTCCAGTCTAATACTTGCCATGTCATTCCATTAAGATTTAATTTCTTGCAAATTTTGATTGTTTCTTCAAATAATTTAGATCCAATACCATACCTTCTATATTCTTCTTTTATCACAAAATCTTCAAGAAACAAAAATTTACCTTTCCAAGTAGAATAGCGAATCCAATAAAAAGATAAACCAATAATTTCATCATCTTTTTCAGCAACTAAAAACCAATACCAAGGGTGAGTACCAAAACCATCCTGCTCTAAATCATCTAAAGTAATCGTTACTTGATCTGCTGCATTTTCATAATCAGCTAAATCTTTTATTAATTTTAAAACTGATGGTAAGTCCTTTTTTATTCCTTTTCGAATTATTGTATTCATAATGCCAAAATAAGAAAAACTACTAAATGAGTGAGTATATTTTTGCTGGACCTTTTATCCCATTTTCGCACTATTAGTAAATTATGAGGGCGCATATATTTAGATTAATTTTTGCTGCTTAGAGCAAAACCAAGTTTTCCTTAAGTTCGATTTTTTTGAGATACTTTATTTTAGTAAAGCATACAGTTTTGGATTTTTCATTTTAATTTATTATTAATACTAAACGTTATTTTGTATATTTTTTTTAATAAATATCTATACATTTGCCAAATAAATTAATGAAAAAAATGAAAATGAAAAATTCAAAAAAACTAATTACTGGTATTATTTTAACTTGTCTGTTTGCTTGCTCTGGTGAGAAAACAAATATTGAAAAATCAGAAAAAAAAGAGATAAAAGTTGTAGAAAAAGTTGTAGAAAAAAAATGGGAAACTTTTAATATTGGTGCTGTAGGTAATACAATGTCAGAAATGAAATATGATATAGAAAGTATTACGGTTAAAGAAGGTAGCTGGATTAGAATCAATTTAGAAAATAAAGGCATAGATAATGCAATGATGCATAATATTGTATTTATAAACTATGGAACTAGAAAACAAGTTGCTAGTGAAGCAATAAAAATTTGGCCATCTCAAAATTTTGTTACTAATAAGAAAAATATTATTGCTTACTCAGCAGTTGCTAAACCCGGAGAGTCCGTAACATTAGAATTTAAGGCTCCAAAAAAAGGGAACTATGAATATTTATGTACTTACCCTGGACATGCGGAGATAATGAGAGGTTATTTCTTTGTTAAATAATTCTCAAATAAAGTTTAATAAGTATTAAATACTTTACTTACCAATGTTGATCTTTGGAATTTTAACAAAATATAAACTAATAACATTATTCAAGTTATATTGTAAACATTGAAGCAATGAGAGCTGAAATTCAAAAAGTAATTAATACGAAAGAAAACACAAGTTTATTTTTACACGACTCTTCAGATAAGGATCTAGATCGGATTATTGAAATGGCATGGGAGGACAGAACTCCTTTCGAAGCTATTAGTTATCAATTTAATATTGCAGAAAAGGATATTATAAATATAATGCGTAAAGAGCTTAAGAGGTCAAGCTTTAATCTATGGAGGAAACGAGTTAACACCGGTATTAGCAGTAAGCATCTTAAAAAGAGAAGTTCATCTATTAATAGGTTTAAGGCTAATAGACAAAGATGTATTTCAGTAAATAAAATATCTAAAAGATGATTTATATTTTAAGCTTTTTACCAATAACTTTGTAAAAGCCTTATAGTTTTTACTATTTTTGGAGAAATTTATATACAATGGAAAACTTATCAATCTTAGCTCAACTTATAGTTTCAATCTCAGTAATAATCGTTTGGGTATTTAGGCGTGACAATATAAGTATAGAATTTAAACAATACGGCCTTTCTAACTTATTACAAAATATAGTTGGTGCTGTAAAAATATCATTATCAACAATACTAACATTAGGAGCTTTGTATATAGAGATTAAAGACGCTGTAATCATCTCTTCATTGTTAATGGCATCTTTAATGATCTGCGCTCAGTATTACCATGTTAAAGTAAGTAACCCTTTTTCCAAATTTATGCCTTCTATTGCTCTTCTGATACTATGCTTGTTTGTTGCGGCAACAAATTACGGCTTGCTTTAGATTATGAATTTTCATCTTGTTATTCTATTCTTCTCTGCTATTTCTTTCATTATATACGGAATAAGTTCGTTTTACTCTAAGAGAATGATTTCTGAATATGAGAGATGGGGATATCAAAAACACAGAATTCAAATAGCAATTTTGCAATTATTAGCTGGTCTCGGTTTGCTTGTTGGATCATCTTCTCCTCTTCTGCTTGCCTTAATTTCATCTTCATTATTTATAATGATGATGGTCGCAGTTTTTGTACGGATCAAAATAAAAGATACAATAATTAATACTTTACCTGCAGTCTTTTATGCAATACTAAATTTCATCATCTTTTATGATTCGTTGAATCTATTATTTGTCTAGATAACTAATATTATAGAAAAATAAAAAACCCACTAAATTTAGTAGATTTATTTTTAGCGAACCAATAGTTTCTAACTATTTTGAAGCACTTCGTTATTTCTTATGTGCATTCAAATAAAGCTTTTCCACTTTGTCTCTTGCCCATTGGGTTTTTCTTAAAAACTTAAGACTGGAATTAATAGAAGGGTTATTAGTAAAGCAATTGATGTTTATTTCATAACCTAGTTCTTCCCATCCATATTCTTCCACAAGGAATTCAAGGATGTCAATTAATCTTATTCCGTG
>Ga0308011_10000917_pt1 | contig 14213 bp, 11 predicted proteins | sample Neamet177_FD_203144 | JGI IMG/M metagenome (GOLD analysis project Ga0308011, IMG submission 203144) | Marine microbial communities from water near the shore, Antarctic Ocean - #177 | ecosystem: Environmental > Aquatic > Marine > Unclassified | place: Southern Ocean | collected 2014-07-25 | reverse complement strand
CAGCTGTGCATATTGCCCCACGGGAAAATACCAGAACTCGGCAGGACAGGGCACCTGCACAGGCTGCTCCACTGGATCTTTACTAGTGGCTGCTCTGGTCACGTCGGGCACCTGCGCATTCGCGGATGATGCCGCCGACTGCTCGGCGCTCGCGGCGGAGCTCGGGCTGTCCGATACGACGGCAGATACACTCAGTAGCTACAATTACCCATCCTACCCGCGCGCGTGCTCACTGTCGGGGGCGGGAAATCTACATTGGAACGCTGGCCATACGGCAGGTGTCACTCCTGCGGCATGTGGCACTGGCGACAAGTGCGTATGCCGGCAATGCGCGCAATGCCCTGCGGGGAAGTATACCGATTCATCCGATGGCAGTGTGCCTGACTGCAAGCAGTGTAGTACTGGGAGATATAATGCTGTAGCCGGTGGGTCGTGGGATGCGTGCCAATCATGTCCTGGTGGGAAACATGCAGTTGCATCTGGTATAGAGTGTCTACAGTGCGCTACGGGAAAGAAGTCATCGTGGGGCGAAACTAGCTGTATGGACTGCACATCGTCCCAGTATAATGATCAAGTAGGCCAGAGCTACTGCAAAAACTGTCCATATGGAAAGTATCAAAGTGGCGGATATACCGACTGTGAGAACTGCCCCGCCGGCCAGTATAGATCAGGGGCAGGGGCGAGTCACTTCACATGTGTGCCATGTGGCATACATACGTACCAAGACCAGCCGGCACAGACGAGCTGTAAATCATGCCCGAGCGGCAAATCAAGTGTAGCGGGTGGATCCAGTAGCAGTGTGTGCACGGAATGTCCAGTGGGTACATATTCCAACTCGGATTCCGCAGTATGTCCCGACTGCCCGGCCGGCAAGTGGAACGCCAATGCAGGGGGCTTTTCATGCTCAACGTGCATGGCGGGGAGAGCGAATAGTATAACTGCAGTGGCAGCTGCCGTGAGCGGAGCATGCACCGACTGTGCGGCAGGCAAGCGCAATGAATACGGACTGTCCCAGTGTATAGATTGCGATGCTGGAAGGTGGAACGATGGCAGCGCTCCCGCGGCATCCTGCACGGTATGTGCGGATGGCAACTCCAGTGCAGATGCTGCGAGTGTATGCACGGCATGTGCCGCGGGCAAGTTCAGTTACTACCGTGTGTCCTGCAACGATTGTCCAGCCGGGCAATGGGCAGGTGCAGCGGCAGCTGCGTGTGTAGCATGCCCGACCGGCCAGTATAGCGGGGCAGCTGGGTCGGTATCGTGCACCGCATGCGCATCTGGACAGGTCGCGCATCTATCATCGGGATCGCCGGCATGTGAAGTATGTCCGGCACATATGTATGTTTCAGCAAGTGTGTGCACGTTCGCGCCATGTGCAGGTGCACAGGCTATCGTAGTATCCGGGGACTGGGGGTCGGTTACAGACGGTACATCAGCATCGGCATGGTACGCCGCGTCCGCAAATTGCCAGTGGACGCTTACTGCACCCGCGGGCGCCACAATACAGCTGGAGTTCCTACGCTTCGACATGCGCTACTATAGCTACTCTCTGAAGCTGTACGATGGGGCGACGCCATCCGCGGCATTGCTAGCGACGTACGATGGAGCCGAAAGCACAGGCGCGGATCTTGCCTCAAGTGGCAATGCACTTCATCTCGTGTTCACATCGCAGTCGATGGCATCAGGGGAGACCGGGTTCGCTGTGCGCTTCCGGGCGCTGCGGTGTCAGCCGGGGACATACTCTGCCAGTGGCCTGCAGCCATGCAGCGGCTCTGTCTGCGCAGTCGGCCACTACGGTCCAGATGCACAATCGAGTGCAATCAGTGCAACATGCACCGTATGCGCATTCGGCACGTTCGCGGCCGCCGTCGGCACCATCGCATGCCCAGATTGCCCATCGGGCCGTATGTCGTCCACCGATGCGGCATCATGCGTGGCATGTATCGCAGGCCGCTACCATGATACTGCTGCATCTACCTGTGCGGCATGCGCAGCAGGGTGGTTTTCGAGCGCAGCCGCGTCCACCTGCGTATACTGCCCTGTTGGCAAATGGCAAGCCACCGCTGCGTCGCCGTCCTGCGAGGTGTGCCCAGCGGGCCGTACAACCGCGAATCCGGCGCAGATGGCAGTGGCCAGCACATGCACCGACTGCGCAGCTGGAAAGTACGCTGTGGCAGGCACGGTTGCGCCGTGTACCGATTGCCCGTCGGGCAAATGGTCAAGTGTAGCGGCTAGCCCGGCGTGCACGACATGCGCCGCGGGGAAGTACAACCACAGCCCGAGCATTGCGGCAACACTTGAGACATGTACCGTGTGCACGGCGGGTCGGTTCGCCCTGGCAGGGGCAAATGTATGTACCGCATGCCCGACGGGCAAGTGGAGTAGCACACCTGATTCATACGAGTGTATGGCATGCCAAAGCACGTTCGCCAATTATACAGATGCGCAGACGGCTATCACATGCCGGGATTGCCCGGCGGGCGAGTACGCGGGGCCATATGAGGTCACTGCCAGCGACAGCGGGTGCGCGGCCGCGCTGATCACCGAAATAACCGCCTGCAACGCGGCGGCGGTGGCGATGGGACTGTCAGACACAACAGCGACCGCCGTCAACGATTTTTATAAGGCAAAGGGATGCCGGTACGGAAATGGCCAGCTCACTGTCAACACGCATTCAAGTGCATCTACGTCCAGTGGATGTGGGAGTGGAGCGAGCTCCTCGGTACACGCACGCTGCATCTGCCATGGGTGCAGATCATGTGCGGGCGGGACGTACACCCCCACCCGCGGCGAGCAGACAGTGTGCATCGGCACGGCATGCACGGGCACCGAGACAGGCGAATTCGGTAGTGTATCAGCGGCTGCAGCGACATGTAGAACGAGCATATGTCCCGCAGGCCAGTACAATAAGCCCTACCTACGTACCAATGGTGAAGCTGACTGTGGGTCTGATGTGATCTGGCGCCAAGATGAGTGTATCACAGCGGCTGGTATTATCGCATTTGGGCCAACAGCCTTATATTCGACGTCAGTACATCGCCCTGGATGCAGTTCCTTCATCAGTGGCAGTGGCGAATACAAACTGACGTTCCAAGAGCTAGTGGATAGCAGCGATGTACCCCAGTCGTGCAGTGTAACGAACCCGTGCATATGCCGCGCATGCACACCGTGCGCGAGTGGGACGCATGCTATTGGGGGTACATCGGTATATGCGTGTACTGGAACAGCATGCGTCGGCCAGGGAAGTATCGGCGTTGCGGGGCAGACGAGTGCAGCGGCCAGCACCTGTACCACATGCGCGGCGGGCACGTACCCGGACAGCTCCGGCACTACCTGCGTTACCTGCCCACTAGGAACATCCAGCAGTGGAGTATCGGCCACATGTGATATATGCACGCCGGGATATGCCCGTGGGTATACAACTCAGGAACATACAGAGTGTGCAACCACCCTTGTATCCTCCGTCGAATGTGAAAACGCAGCACAGGCATTGAATCTGACAGCCGAGTTCGGCACGTATGTGACAACCGCGCACGGGTATGACACCGCATCCAAGCCAGTGGGATGCTACACGGAAACCGACGCTTGGGGTTCACGCTTGTTTATCAACAACTTCACCAATACCGCTCTCGCCATGGACTGTACATCTGAGATGAAGTGCATATGCGCATCCGAATGCCTAGCGTGCCCAGGTGGCAAGTATCGTACAGGCAGTGCGACCGAGTGCGCCGGTGCCGCATGCGCCGCCGGGTATGGAGCACCGCGTGCGAGCACATCGCCAGTAGCATGTACAGCATGTGCACCTGGCAAGTTCAACAGTGGCTATGCAAGCGGGAGTGGCACGTGCAGCGACTGTGCATCCGATGCGTGGAGTACAGCGGCTGCAGCATCATGTGACACATGCCGGAGTGGCGCGTATGCGACGTACTCTGGGCCATCGGGGAATATGTGCGCACGCCATGTGCTGAGCAGCACGGAGTGCGTCGCAGCGGCGGCGGAACTGGGAGCAGTTGTATCAAGCTCGTATGGCCCAGTGGGTTAGGACGTGGATGCTTCTATTCGGACACGAGTAGCGGCTATAAGCTATCGTACGAGCCGGTAGGCTCCTCGTGGCTGTCCGGGGCTATCTGCAGGACGTGTACACTGTGTGCGAGCGGGCAATATTCATCGACTAGCACATCCGGCATATGCACGGGGACCCCATGCGCCGCGGGCACAGTCGGTCCTCTGGGGCGCACAACCAGCTCCGACGCTACCTGCACCGCATGCCCTTCAGGAAAGTATCAATCCATAGCGGGCCAAGAGCAGTGCACGTCATGCGCGGCGGGTAAAATGACCCCTGGCACAGCGGCGTCCGTGTGCATTATGGTCTGCAGTGCGGGTGAGTATGGCAGTCCCACGGCATGCGCCCCGTGCCTCGCGGGAACGTACGCCGCGGCATCGGGGGGCCGTGTCGCATGCGAGGGAACACCGTGCATCCCGGGCAAACGAGGTGATACTGGCCGTACAAGTGCGGCGGCTGCTACCTGCCTGGACTGCATATCCGGTCAGTTCAGCACTGCGCCCGGGCAGGCCATCTGCACGTACTGCACAGGTGGCCGATCGAGCGCTGCGGGGGCATCCTCCTGTCACACCGGCATATGCCCCGCGGGCCACTTTACAGCACCACGGCATCTAACCAGCTCCGGCACCTGTGCGCGGCCATTGCTGAGCACCGTGAGCTGCGAAGAAGAGGCAGTGGAGGCGGGATTGGGCACGCTGTCGGCGACGGCGGGTGTATATGCGGATCGGCCGGTGGGGTGTACCTTCATATCAGGCGGCCTCTATGTCAACAGCGCTAGCACCGGTGTGCCATGCAGCAGTGGCACCCCGTGCCTGTGCGACCCATGCGAGGTGTGCATGAGTGGCACGTACGCGGAGACGGCGGGCGAGCGCAGTAACTGCACCGGTACCCCCTGCGCGGCAGGGAAATATGGCGAGCGCGGCAGCACCCGGTGGTCACATCAGATGACGCCAACAGGGCATGCACTGAATTGCGCGCACATCGGGTGTAGCCAGCATACCAGCCTGGAGGCAGTACAGCTGCACTGCCTCACACTCAGCACGTGCAATGCATTTAACTACATGGCCGATAGCTATGCGTGCTTTAAATACTGCGACCCTGCACTTGCACTGCCGACCACGCTTAACGGTATCTGGCAAATGTGGGTGCGTAGTGCACCCCCCACCTGCACGAACTGTGCACTCGGCTATCATCTGCCTGGCGTGGGCCAAGCGGGTCCATGCATTGAATGCGGAGTGGGCCGCGTGAGTGCCATGAACGCGTCCGTATGCTCGATACGATGCCGGGCGGGCATGCACGAGAGCAGCGCCGACACATGCACCGACTGCCCGGCAGGCCAGTACTCTGCTACGAGCGGCGCACGGCAGTCGTGCGATGCGTGCGCATCTGGCCAATACAGCCAGACGGCGGGCATGACCTCTTGCCAGCCGACACCGGCTCCGACGCCCGCGTATACGAACTTCCCCCTCTGCACGATCGCATCGGGTACCTGCATGCAGCACCTGACCCCCGCCATGTGCGACAGCGTGGCGTGGCACCATAACAGCGGCAACAAGGCAACTAGCGTGGCACCGACCCAGTGTGCCGTGGGCACCGACCTGGGATGCAAGCTAGCGTATATCAGCGATGAGGCTGCGACCGTCCTGCACAGTGGCGTGGCACTGCCGTACCCCGATCACATTATCTCGGCAAGCGGCCTGAGTGCGGCAGAATGCGCCACTGCATGCCACGCAAAGCATGGTGCGGGTGCAGTCGTGCAGGTTGCACTGCGCCAGGGCCTGTGCTACTGCATCCTCGCCAGCAACTACATGTACACCGCCAGCGACACCACCCATTCCGTCTGCACGGCCGGATGGCGCTGGAACGTCTATGCGATGGGCACGTGCTCTCAGTCGCCGCACCCGTACGGCTGCTCCACCGATTCGAATGGATACTACTATAACGAGCAGGACGACGCGCTGGCGGCGTGCGCCTCCGCATCCTGCTTGTGTGCGACCTGCGCAACTCCAGCGCCTACGCCTGCCCCGACCCCCATTCCCACCCCGGCACCGACGCCGGCACCGACCCCGAAGTGCACCCTCACCACGAATGGCACGTGCGCGCGGGTGTGGGGGCACGGCAATGCACGCGAAGACCTTGATCACTGCTACGAGTTGCTGCTGGTGTTCGGTATCATCTACCCTGGTAATTTCACGAACCCGGCACAGGGGGTGCACCAGTCGATATCGCATAGCTATATGCCATTCGGGTGCTCCTACATCCATTCGTACAACGGCCTTTGGATAGCGAACGTGAATACGCACAACAGCAGCGCCCCATGCACAGCCGAGATTCCCTGCTCATGCGAGGACAACTGCCACCACCTGCCTGATCTACCGTCTCCCATCACGGAGCACCCCACGCCACATCCGACCCCTATCCCGACACCGGTCCCTACCCTGTACCCGACGCCTGTCCCGACTCCTATTCCGACACCTCATCCCACTCCGCTTCCGACCCCGGCGCCGACGGTGCCGAAGAATATATGCCGGCTCGAGTCCTACACATGCCTCATGATGGGCCTGTCGGCACTCACCTACCAGGAGTGCGGTGCCATTAGCGATAGGCGGTATTGCCGCTATGTGTCGAAATCGAACGGTATACCCGCCGTCAGCGAGACAGCCGGCTCCAGTGTCATTGAGTACAACGGCAATCTGGATGCCGACGAGTACTGCACGCCCGGGAATGCCTGCCTGTGCAGCACGGTGGCGGTGGTCCACGATGGCGCGTGCCCAGTCCTCACGATACCAACACCGCCTCCGACGCCGCTGATGACACTCGAGCCACTCCCTGTGCAGCGTGATATGACCACGTGGATCTATGGCATCGCGGGCACGTCTGGCGTGGCTGTACTAGTGGTCGCTGTGCTCGTGGCACGGAAGATGACGATACGGCGCTAATGGCCAGATATGGAGTATATAGATCATAAACATTACACATGGACATAATGGGAGCACGCTCGAGTAAGCCGGCGGTCATCCGATATTGCGACGTGCGGGCAGTGCTGGACGGTAGCGAAATTGATCAAGATCTAGCGCAGTCACTGCTGGGCGTAACGTCACCTCGTACACACCGGCGTCGCGTCGTTCTAGCCGACCTTGCAGCCAGGGCGGCAGGTCCGACCATCCCGATTCGCCGCGCCAGCGATCCCGGGCCCGCGCGACATTCAGCGCAAGAGCATGGCGCATTCCGGTCCAGTCCCGTGCTAGGCGCACGTGGCGGCTCTTGATCGCATGGCACAGCGCGCAGACCGCTGCCAAGTTGTCCTCCCGATCGTCCAGGCGGCATTCGTTCACGTGGTCCACCTCGAACGCATCGCAGAGTGCACGGCCGCAGTAGCCGCACTCGGCGAGCTGGCGCATGCAGACGAGGTCCTTTGCTCGGCGCGATAGCCGACGAGTCATTTAATGAATTGTACTACGACGACACCACACAGGCATGGTTGACCACCAGGCGGCGGTGCTCACGAAGTCCGACCATGGCGGCGATCGCCATCTCTCGCGTTTCGTACACCACATAGACATGCTTTGGCCCGGGTGGCGCAGCCCATCGGATCACGGTGCCATAGGACTCCATGTCATTCTTGAGCAGCGCCAGATCCATGTCACGGGGAATGTTGGTGACATGCAAGGTACATCCCGTCCTATGGTCCGATTGCATCTCAAAATGAATTATACGGCGCTGAGCTGCTCCATATCCGCAGTGACACAGTCCAGTACGCGAGTCTTTACGGAAGCATGGGTCTCGAGTCTCGAGCTGCGCATCGCGGTCTTCGTGCTTGTGCTGCAGTGCTGCATCATGGTGTGGGCGACCTCGCTCGTGCGTGAAATCATGCGCACGACGGCTACTGTGCTATGTAAACTGCTGGTTTACGACTGCGAGGCTTTAGCCGCACTGCGCAGCCACACTGCGCGCACTGGCGGCCCGACATTGGCACCTGGCATACGGCACAAGACGGCTGGGGGGCCACCTCCAACGCCGCACCCGGCGGACACGGGTCACGACGAGCAGTAGGCATGGTATTAATAATCCCGCAGGAACGGTCCCCCCATGCCACGGAGCTCGGCGAGAGACGTCGGTGGACGCCGAGTGTCGTCCTTGTGCAGCAGTCCGCCGGCGACGGTGTAGTCACGAAAGAGCGACATTGCTTCGTTTAGCGCGTGCAGCACCGCCTGCTGCTCGTTGCCGGTCTTATATGGTCCCGCGGCGAAGACGGAGTTGGCGCGCCAGCGGGCCGCGATTGCCGCGCAGAAGAAGTCGAGCAGGCTTTCATCCTCGATTGCCAATATCATGTCGACGGTAAGCCCACGGAGCCGCGGGTGGTGAGCGTCCGCAATGTTCTTGCATGCAATGCGTGCATTCCCCGCTAGGCCAGGGTCGACGATCGCATCCCAGGAGGATGGCAGGCCCTGAATGAGCGCGACGGTATCGCTAGGGGAACATGCCTTCCATTTATAGCGGACACTCGGATGTATGAGGTTATGCTGCAGCTCACCAGCGAACCGTGCTGTGAGCGAGATCAGCTTGGCGATCTTATCCCGGTCGCCGGCTTTGGCCAAATCGCGGATGAACTGATCGTCATCATTGATCTCACTCTTCGCGATAAGGCGCTCGCGGTCGGTGCGCATGGCGCGGGCTGCCTCGTGTGCCATAATATCGCGCACCGTGTTATCCGGCGGCGGAGGCTCGCGACTCGCGGCACGAAGCGCAGCACTTGCGCGTCTAAGAAGGCCAGCATTATGCGCGCCAGGCTGCGTGTCATCTAGCGCCTGTGCGATCGCGTGCATCTGTGCCATCGCGCATGGTAGGGATTATCTTTATATGCACATATCGCCGATCGCTTTACAGACGATATACTGGAACGCGGTGTGTGGGACAAAGGATGGCCACTCTGCGGCGTATTGATTGACCGATGTGATAAATGCGGCCGCTTCGTCGTCGTCGTCGTCCGGCATGGGATCGTCCATCGCTTGCTGCACTAGGGAAGGCACCAGCGTGTCGCTGCGGAACTGTGCGGATGTGCCGGCTCGCTCCGCGTTCGCAGCCTCGCTGTAGACCTGCAGCACCTCCGCCAGCAGCGCCCTATTCGCAATGTCGGGCATGCCATCGGGCGATTCGATCACCGCATTCACCAGTATCTCCAGCTCGGTGCACCGGTCGCTCTTCAGCAGCCGGTAGGCGCACGCGCGTGCAATGCCACGTATGTCGTCGTCGGACGTCAGTGACTGCAGCCGGAACATGTCGCGGCACAGATCTCGCGTGAACACCGCTGTTGCGCCTGTGATGATCGCCGTCACGTGCGGTCCCAGCGCAGTGTCGTGCACAGGATCTCTACCGGTGCGCATAGGTATCAATCGGGGGGACGTCCTGATATTATAGTGCATGTTCTTCTTCGTGCTCGCACATCGTCATGATCGCCTCGAGCCGCGCCACCGTGGTCGGATCCGTGTGGTAGGTCTCCATCAGGTGCTGCATGCCGCCTGATGCCTGCACGAGCAGCTGTGCAACCACCGCGTTGTTCTCGCGTGCCTTCAGCGCTTCGCGCACCATGTCATCGAGCCGCTCGAGCGCGAGCGTGCGGCCGTCCGCCTTGAGCCATCGCCAGATAAAGGAGAAGTAGCTGCGGTCGATGCCAAAGTATCGGCTGTCGGTGCACTGCAGGCGGTCACCGGGCTGCAACTTGGAGACGACTCGCAGGTTCACCAAGACCAGCGCAGGAACTTCCTCCATCGTCGCGATATCTATCTTCTCATGGCATCTTATATTATATACACTCGCAATGCACCGCCACCCGATTGGCTCCCCATCGCTCGTTGATGGCCCGGTGCGCTGCTTCCTCGCTGAGCTTCTTCATGAGCAGAGCATCGTCCATCCACCATCGCGTGCACGCTCCGCACACATGCACCTCCTTGTCGAGCAGGGACGCCTTCTGCATGCCACTGGCATCCGCGCAGCAGTGGAAGCAGCGCTCGTCGGCACCGGCATTGCTGTAGCGGCAGTTCACGCAGCGCATGGACCCCGCATAGTAGCGGTTGGCGGTCAGGAGCATGACGCACATGCAGGATGGGCACAGCGCGTACAGCTTGCCGTAGAAAGACAGCAGCGTGCCTTTCATCTCGATTCGCAGAAGCGGGCAGTACCCGCACATGAGCGACTGCTGCGCCTTCCAGTACGACCGGCCCGTGTCAGGCGAGCGCTGCATGCGCCGCGACTGCGAGGAAGCTTTCTCCACGCGCTTCCCGCAGTACAGCATGCCGGTTGCATCATCCAGCAGCACCTTCTGATGCCCTCGCGCCCAGGCGTGGCCCGCCGCAAGCCCTTCATCCACGACGAAGGCGCGCACCTGCTTGCAGCATGCGCAGGCGTACATGACAGTTGAGCGCTCGCTGGATGAGCTGCACTGGTCGCGGTGCACGTGTATCGGCAGATCGTAGGTACGTATGCGCAGGCACATGCTCCACGCGCAGACGAACTCATGCAGCAGCAGCGCCATACTGTCCGAGGGCGGTTTCATGTTCCGCAGGTCGCGCCATGCCGGTGCACCTATACGAGGGCCAGACACCGCCGCGAGAAGGGTGGTGATGTCAGCGGGGACGCCCATTGCAGCCGCGACGGACGCCATCGGCGCGCCAGCGGACGCCACCTCGCGTATCTCGTTGTAGATGCTCACGCGGAGCGGCGTCATGTACACATTGCGCGATGGCACGCAGATGGCACGCAAGATGGTCGCAATGGACTCGCACGTCGCCAGCTGATCCGCGGCCGGCGTCGGGCACTTGAAGCACCGCACAGTCACCATGGACAGCTTCGCCGTGGCAAACATCGTCGCGGGGGTGGCGATATTGCAGTTCAGCGCCGCGCGGGCGGCATCCGCCTGCGTGGTCACGCTGGCGACGAATTCGGCCCAGTTGTAGTCCGCCTGCAGCACGTGGGCCAGGCCAGGGACCATGGAGACCGCGAACGCGATGTACTCCTTGATCGCGACGAACACAATGCTGTGGTTATCTTGGCGGACCCACTCCGCGAGGTGCTGCTGGGACACGCGCTGCGACACGTAATGGCGGTACAGCAGCATGCGCAGGGGAAGCTCCGCGTGCACCTTAGCCGTCGGGTAGATGCCCGACATGCACGCATGCATGATCCGGCACACGAAGTAGTAGACGGTCGGCTCGCGCAAGATGTACGTCGAGACAATGTCGCTGAAGTTGCGCACCGAGCAGCGCATCGGCCAGGCCTTGTTCAGCACATGGCCAATAGGATCGATCGCGCGGTTGCTGGGGCGCTGCGGCATGAAGCAGGTGCGGACGATCTTGCGCACCAGATTCGGCAGGTGCACCGGGCACAGGTGGTGCGAGCGCAGCAGCGGATGCGCGAGCAGCGCCGCCTGCACTTCCGCATCCGTGCGCGTCCCACCATCCAGAGCGAGCGCCACAGGGATACATGCCGACACCTGCTCCGGCGTGCCGTGCTCGAGCGTGGCCGAGATGCGCATCAGATCTTCGCTTTCACCCGAGATTGGCCACAGCCGGCCTGTCGCGCGCGAGGCGTCTAGGAGCTCGATCACGCCAATGGAGGGGTCTTGGAACGGGCGGCTTTCTTCACCAAAGTCGCCCGACGCATTAAAAAAGACCCCGCTGCGGCAGTATCACCGTCTGGGTAGCGCATCCGGCTCTGCGACAGGCACCGTACGCCATCTTTCATGTGCGCCGTGTACGCCGAGCGCACATGCAGCACGACAGGCAGTGGAATGCCCGAGAACTTGCCGCTGCTCACGATGCAGTCGCGCACATCGTACTCGCCAGGCACCCCGACCAGGTTGAAATGGTCGGTGATGCGCACGTGGTCACGCTCCTGCGTGTGCCCTGTCTCGTACCGGTAGTACGCGCGAGAGATCTCGTCGCGCCGGCACAAGAGACACAGCGCGCGGGTTGTGCTGGCCTTGCCACCAGGGTAGATGAACTCACGCAGCACGAAAGGGTCTTTGCACAGCAGAGACATGCCCTCGCAGTCTGTCGCGCGGGAGCACTGGCGCTCCGGGCCGACGGGCTCGCGCAAGTACGACTCCTCGTAGTCGCGCGGGCAGCATACCATGGCCAGACCCGGCACGGTAGCGGGCTGCCCTTGGCGATACTGCGACAGCAAGGCATCGATCTGGCCACGGTCGTATTCGATATCGACCACCTCCAGCAGGCGCTCGGCGATAGCGGGGCCCTGCTGAGTCTCTGTGGGTACTCGTGGTCGTTTGCGGGACATCAAAATTCAATCTGGTTCACGCTGGAATATGCGAGAGGACCAACATTGCGTCTGCGCGGGCGGAGGATATCGACGGTATTCCCGGGCCTGGGTACGGGCCTGGGTACGTCCACGGCAGAGGGGCGAAGTGGGGAGGCGCTAGCGGTGACAGACGGGGGCGCGGTAGCGGCACTGGGCATGCCCGGCACGGAGGGTCTGGGTTCGAGGTGCTGTACTTCTTCTTCGAACAGCCCATCGTGCATCAGCAGAAGCAGGCATACGCACAGCTGGCATGTCATGCCAAATATGCCGTAGATATAACGGAAGCTGTAACCATGCGGCAGCGCGGAGCAGGAGTAGATGAGGCACCGCTCCGCATATATCTTGGCCGGTAGCAGCACTGTGCCGCAGGCGAGCTGCAGCTGATCGCGGCAGTAATTTTCCGGGATCTTGAAATGCACCGCCCGGAAGTTCACAGCACATGCGGCCCCACCGAGCATGCGGCGGGTGTCATCGGTAAATGTCGTCAGTTCGTCCGTCACGCAATTCGTGCATGCCTCGGACTGCTGGACGACGCCAATGAAAAGTGTCGCCATCAGCGCCAGCATCACCGCGGCGACATTGTCATAATACACGCCCTTCGAACCACGGGAGAGCTCCACCCGTCGCATATAGCCATAGCCAACAATCACACAGAGCAGGAATCCGCAGACAGCACGGGACCCGTCGAGCACTTGTGCAGCGGTCACCATGTCGTCATCGCTGTCGACACACACGTATTTGACAGCGGACAGCACTTCCACTAGAGCAACAACCGAGTTAGCAAGGCCGAGACCAGCCATACCAAGGATAATCGGCCACATCATGAACTAGCACAGGGTCTATATAGTTTACTATCGCTTCTTCACACGCTTTGACTTGGGCTGCAGTGCGATCGAGCGCTGCGCGGATTTCGGGGAATTCAGGCGCACGCGCGTCGGAGTCGGTGCTGGCTCGATATCCATGTTGACCACTGGCGACAATGGCATCGCGGCAGCGGGCGCGATATGTACCACTGGCGCTGGCGGTGGCGATAAGGCACGTAGGACGATGGGAATAGGTGACACAGCTTGCAGGGGAATCACCTCTGCCAGGCGATCGCCCACATGCACGGGCACGGGCACTTCACGCACCACCTGCTCCCCCTGACTATGCAATGGTTCCTTTGCGTACACCTCCGTCCCTACGACAGTGGTACCATCAAACAGCATCATTGCTGTGCTGGGGATGGCACCGTACTTGGAACATGCATGCAGAGCAGCGGTATATACCATCGGGTCCTTCGCGTCGTGCATGTGCGAGAGATACGCGCGCTGGCGCGGGGTCATATGCTCCTCCAGCTCGTCCGGTGCCAGGCAGCTCGTGGGAGATACCTTGCCATGAAGCAGCTGGCTGGCATAGATCTGGCCCACGTGCATGCCGTGCATTGCGAGGTACTCCTTGCCATTGCGGACGGTCATAGGCCATACCTGAGAGTACTCCACATCATGGGTGCCCACAAGCGCATTGAATGCCTCATTGAACTGCCGCTCGTTCGTGGTCCTGTACACGCGCATTCCAACAGCGGGACACCTCTTTATATACACGATGTCCTCTGAAGCCCACTACAATCGCGTCGCCGAACGGCCACCGGTACAGTGCACCGGGCTGCGCGCAGCACACCGCCAGGCGAAGCGCACGCTCATCCAGTGCGCCGCGGTGCTAGCGTGTGGCGATATACAGGCCTGCAGGATACTGGATCTGGCATGCGGCCGCGGGGGTGATCTGCCCAAGTGCATCGGATGCGCGTCCTACACGGGAGTGGATACCGCAGAAGCCGCGCTCGTCGAGCTGCATCGGC
>Ga0308011_10000915_pt1 | contig 14228 bp, 10 predicted proteins | sample Neamet177_FD_203144 | JGI IMG/M metagenome (GOLD analysis project Ga0308011, IMG submission 203144) | Marine microbial communities from water near the shore, Antarctic Ocean - #177 | ecosystem: Environmental > Aquatic > Marine > Unclassified | place: Southern Ocean | collected 2014-07-25 | reverse complement strand
ACTACCACCCAAAGTGCAGGTACTGATAATACTAGCATAGCTACTACGGCTTTTGTAACTGCCGCTATAACAGCGATTGGTAATGGAAAAATCGACTGGACAGCAGATCAAGGCAGTACTAATATTCATTCTGGTAACTATATTAACACTACTTACTCTGTAGGTGATGGGGGTCTTACGACTAATGACTTTACAGCGGCAGACCACTCTAAACTTAATGGTATAGCGGCAAATGCTACTGCAACTCTAGCTCCTCATTATACAAGTGCTATTCCTAATGCTACAGCTAGTGCCACAGGACTTGCAACCTCTACTCAAATCACAAAGCTAGACGGCATAGCCTCAAGTGCCGAAGTAAATGTACAGTCAAACTGGAATGCTTCTTCGGGCGATGCTTTTATACTAAATAAACCCTCTATACCTTCTGGAAATGCTATTATAGACTGGACAGCTTCAGGTGCAGGAACAATTCATTCGAGTAACTATACTAACACTACTTACTCTGTAGGTGATGGTGGATTAACTAGTAATAACTTTACTAATACAGATCATACTAAGCTTAATGGTATAGCTACAGGTGCAGAAGTAAATGTACAGTCAAACTGGAATGCTAGTTCTGGAGATGCTCTTATATTAAATAAGCCTACTATACCTTCTGGAAATGCTATTCTAGACTGGACAGCAGATCAAGGCAGTACTAATATTCATGCGGGTAACTATATTAATACTGTTTATGTGCATCCTAATGCTGGTGCAGATATGGGAGACCCTCTTGAAGGTGGTTATGTACTAGATGATGTTACAGTAAATGCTCATGGACACGTTACAGGATTTTCTACCAGAGTTTTGACCCTTTCCGACTTGGGATACTCAGCAGCACTAGGCACTGCCGCTGCCATAGTAACAAATGGGAGTGTCCCTAGTTTAGCCTCTAATATAACTGCGGCAGAAATGCGTAGCGTAATAGGGGCTGGAACCTCTAACCTAGCGATAGGTACAACATCTACCACTGCTATGGCGGGAAATACTACTATTGGAGCGACATCAGCTCAGGCAAGTGCTATAACTGCAAACACAGCTAAAACATCTTACCCCGGCTACGCTGGAACAATGCTACGGGAAGATAATAGAATAATATCTCCAAGTGAGCTAACATCAGGGCGCTTAAAGTTTGGATTCACTTCTTGGGGTAATAACAACAGTTCTCCTTACGCTGACTTCTTGCATATGCGGAGTTACACAGATAGTTCTGGTGGCTCTGATAACATGGTTATGTTTAAAAAGTCAGGTATTGGAATGCGAATCTGGCAACAAACTTATGGAAGCTCAACAGCATATGCTAGTTATGCAGATGTTTGGACCTCGGGTGACTTTACCAGTAGTCATGTTACTAACTTGAAATCTGCTAACATAACGGCTTTAGCCGGTGCAACCACAATGCCTAGTTTATCCGTAGACTTCTTACAAGCAGGTACTATTAGTGCTGGCCATATTACTGCAAATACAATCGACGCAGGAAAGCTAACCGTGGGAAATTCATCCAGTTCTAGTGCTAGTAGACTACTATTACTTGAGGACTCCTTAAAAATATTTAGCGGTAGTGCGCTTAGGGTACACATAGGCAACTTAGCTAATACTGATGATGGCACATAACCATGAAAAAAATAAACCTTGACATAATAACCCAAAATAGCTATAATTCTGTAATGGAGAAAATGAAATGAGTGCAGCCCGATATGACCTAGTTATCGACCAAGGTTCCGACTTTGCGATAGAGTTTACAGTAGACGAGTCCGGAACGGTTAAAAATCTGACTGGGTATTCCGCACGTGCACAACTTAGAACTACTAAGGCTAATGCTAGTGTATCTGCTACATTTACGTGCACTATTCCAACACCTACAAACGGTAAAATTACGATGTCATTACCAAACGCTACTTCTAAGACTTTAACCTCTGGAAGATTCCACTATGACTTAGAGATCTATACAAGCAGTGATGCACTTGTCACTAGATTACTACACGGGGAGGTAACTCTCACACAAGAGGTTACAAGATAATGGTAGATAAAACAACGCTATCAATCTCGGAAGATGTAGTACGAGTCACCGTAGCAGAAGATGTTACAACAATAAGTATTGCCCCTACCATAACCAAGATTGAAGCTAAAGGTATAGCAATCTCTGGTGCCGCAGGAGCGGCGGGTACTACAGTCCAGCCCTATGGTACAATAACCGCAACAAACGTGCAGTCGGCTTTAGAGCAGCTCGCAGACCAAGATTTCCGTAGTACAGGCACCCCCACAGGAACAAATGTTTCAGAAGGGGACACGTGGTATGATACGGATGATAATGTAATGAAAGTATATCGCGAAGTAAGCACAGGAGTATTTGCATGGACTAATCTAGTCGTCACAAACACCTCTGATGTGCTTGACGCAGGAGCCTTTTAAGGCTAACGGAGTACCTCAATGGCTCAAACAATTCTAATTAAACGCAGTTCCAGTACCGCAACACCTACCTCACTAGCAAATGGTGAGCTAGCATATTCATCAGATAGTAATAAGTTATTCGTTGGTCGTCCCGGTGGCGGCACAGGTGATATTGATGCTATTGGTGGTAAGTATTATACTGATATCATTGCAGGAGCAGCTTCGGCAAATACAGCTAGTAAGCTAGTAGTTCGAGATGGTTCTGGAAACTTTAGCGCAGGAACAATCACTGCAAGCTTTACAGGTGCTTTAACAGGTAATGCAGATACTGCTACTGTTCTTGCAACTGCTCGTACTATTGGTGGTGTATCTTTTAACGGCTCTGCAAATATCGACCTGCCGGGCGTTAACGCAGCTGGTAATCAAAATACCTCAGGTCTTGCAGGCTCAGCTACTATACTAGCTACTGCACGAACAATTGGTGGAACATCATTCAACGGTTCAGCAGACATAGCAGTTGCACTAGCTGCTACAGCTACTAAATGGGCTACTGCTCGTACCGCTTCTATAACTGGCGACGTTACATGGACTTCTGGAAACTTCGATGGTACTGCTAACGTAACTGGAGCAAGTACTCTTGCTACTGTTAACTCTAATGTTGGTAGCTTCGGTTCTACTACTGCAATTCCAATTGTTACTGTCAACGCTAAGGGTCTTGTAACTGCCATATCTACAGGTGCAATATCTACTTCTTTCGATCTTGATGCAGATAGCGGTACTACAAATGCTGTTGCAGGTGGAGAGACTCTTACTATTGCAGGAGGTACTGGTGTTGCTACTAGTGTATCTGGTAATACTGTTTCTGTTGCAATTGGACAGGCTGTTGCAACTAACTCTAACGTAACCTTTAATAATGTTTCGGTAGACGGAACTCTTACTTCTGATGATATCACTGCAACTACTCTTACCGCAAGTGGCAACGTTATTGTTTCTGGAAACCTTACTGTAAACGGTACAACTACTACTGTTAACTCTAATACTGTTGCCATTGGCGATGCTATTATGACATTGAACAGTGATGAGACAGGCACTCCTTCTGCAAATGCTGGTCTCGAAGTTGAACGAGGAACTTCTAACAACGTATCTTTAGTTTGGAACGAAAGTGCAAACTACTGGCAGACTGTTTCGGGGGAAACTGCAAATGTAACCTCACCAATCTTAACTGCAGCAAACTTTGCCGCAACCTACACCGGTAACCTAGATGGCGGTACATTCTAAAAATTAAAAATTAACTCCAGCGTATATACGCAATATTGAGGAGGCCACATGGCACAAACGATCAAACTAAAGCGTTCCTCTACGGAAGGCGCGATTCCTAGTACCTCTTCTTTAGCTTTAGGTGAGGTAGCAATCAATACATATGACGGAAAGATGTACATCAAGAAAAATGATGGCTCAGATTCTGTTGTAGAGATTGGTGGAGGCTCTGCCGAATCTTCAGACGTATCTACTCATACAACTTATGAGTATGTTGCAACTAGTAATCAAACTACTTTCTCAGGATCGGATGTGTACAGTGCTACTTTAGCATACGACACGGGCACTCCTGCCAAAATTCAAGTATTTCTAAACGGTATTCTGCTCGACGAAGGCTCAGGCGCGGACTATACTGCAACAAACGGCACCTCAGTTGTTCTAACCGCAGGCGCCACAACAGGTGACTTAGTTCAAATATCTGCGTATAAATCTTCTGCAGGCACCGTATATACCATAGATACTCAGGGGGTGCTAAGTGGAAGTACAGTAACTACTACATCTACTGCTGCTGCTACAGTTAATTCTTTTGCAGCATCGGAGTTTAGATCAGCAAGGTATACGGTTCAAATTACAAATTTAACAGATAGTACCTATCAGATAACAGAAATAATTTTAATTCATAATGGCACAACTCCTGAAATAACCGAATATGGTACTATATCTACAGGTGCGGCAGCAGAAGCTACCTTTGATGCAGATATCTCATCAGGGAACGTAAGACTTCGCGCAACTCCTGCGTCTAGTGATACTATGGTTATTAAAGTTGTCCGTACGGCACTTACTGCTGATAATGCCGGCTCGAACAGTGGAAGTACAGTAACTACTACATCTACTGCTACTGCTACAGCCAATTCTTTTGGGGCTTCGGAATTTAGATCAGCAAGATATACAGTTCAAATTACAAATTCGACAGATAGTACCTATCAGGTAACAGAAATAATTTTAATTCATAATGGAACAACTCCAGAAATAACCGAATATGGCACTGTATTTACAGGTGCAGCAGTAGAAGCTACCTTTGATGCAGATATCTCATCAGGAAGTGTAAGACTTCGGGTAACTCCTGCGTCTGGTGATACTAGGGTTTTTAAAGTTGTCCGACATAGTATCACAGTCTAAGGAGGCATAGAAATGGCTAAATCAAAAGGCAGACTCCTAGCAGAACTACTCAGCACTGATGGTACTGTAAAGAGAAGTAAAAATAAGGATAATGTAGCTGCAAAAGATACAGGTACAGCTACTTCGAATGCCACTACTCAGAAGTCTATAATTACGTTTGCAAAGGCAACTTATAGATCAGCAAAGTATGTTATTCAAATTACAAATTCTACTGATAGTACTTATCATGTTACAGAACTACTACTTACTCATGACGGCTCAACCGCCAATATTACAGAGTATGGAACAGTATTTACGGGCGCAGCAGCAGAAGCAGCTTTTAGTGCAGATATCTCAGGGTCGAATGTAAGACTACTTGCAACCCCTGCCTCTGGTGACACAATGGCATATAAAGTTATCCTTCAGACAATAGCAGTATAAACTATAGAGGTAGTAAAAATAATACTTGACAAAGTACCTGAAATCTCATATACTGTACCAAACTTAATCAAAAGTAGCTTAATAAAGCAGGCCTAGGGGAGACGTGAACCGTGGCAACAAATCATAATTTTAGAGTTAAAAATGGCTTAGAAGTAGCCGGAACAGAGATTGTAAACTCCAGCGGAGTTATACAGCTTGCTTCTACACTAACTTCATCAACCCAAAGTGCAGGCACTAATAATACTACTTTAGCAACAACTGCTTTTGTAACAGCGGCCGTAGCCGCTATTGGTGATGGCCATATTGACTGGACTGGTTCTTCGGCCGGCACAATCCATTCTAGTAACTATACTAACACTACTTATTCAGTTGGTGATGGTGGTTTAACTACTAACGACTTCACTAACGCAGACCACTCGAAGCTAAATGCTATAGAAGCCAGTGCTACCGCTGACCAAACTAACGCCGAGATCCGCGCTGCTGTTGAAGCCGCTACAGACTCAAATGTATTTACAGATGCAGACCATACCAAACTTAATGCTGTAGAAGCGAGTGCTGATGTTACGGATACTACCAACGTAGTAGCCGCTCTAACTGCTGGTACTAACGTAACTATAGCTGCTAATGGTACCATCGCTTCTACAGATACTAATACTACTTATAGTGTTGGTGATGGTGGTTTAACTACTAATGACTTTACTGATGCAGACCATACCAAACTCAATGCTATAGAAGCGAGTGCTACAGCCGATCAGACTAATGCAGAGATAAGAACAGCAGTTGAAGCCGCTACAGACTCAAATGTATTTACAGATGCAGATCATACTAAACTTAATGCTGTAGAAGCGAGTGCTGATGTTACGGATACTGCTAATGTCGTAGCTGCTCTTACTGCTGGTACAAACGTAACTATATCTGCAGGTGGAACTATCGCTTCGACTGATACGAATACTACTTATAGTGTTGGTGATGGTGGCCTTACTACTAATGACTTTACTAACGCAGACCATTCTAAGCTGAATGCTATTGAAGCTTCGGCTGATGTTACGGATACTGCGAATGTTGTTGCAGCATTATCGGCAGGTACAGGTGTAGCTATATCCGGTGCTGGTGCGATTAGTGTTACTGCAGTAGCACTAACAACAGTACAAACTGCCTCTAGCCAAAGTGCTCATTTAGCTCTCACAGCTGAAGAAGGCGACATTGTAGTTCGCTCAGATGAGAATAAAACTTATTGTCATAATGGTGGTTCAGCTGGAAATATGAACGACTATACATTACTTGCCACTCCAACAGATGCTGTATTGAGTGTGAATGGTAATACTGGTGCAGTAAGTGCCGCTCAAATAGCTGCTGCGGTTGAAGCTGCCTCTAACTCAAATACATTTACAGATGCTGACCATTCTAAGCTAAACGCTATAGAAGCGAGTGCAACGGCTGATCAGACTAATGCCGAGATCCGAGCTGCTATAGAAGCTGCTACAGACTCTAATGCCTTTACCGATGCCGACCACAGTAAACTCAATGCTATCGAAGCAAGTGCTACTGCTGATCAGACTGGGGCTCAGATTAAAGCCTTATATGAAGCAGAAAGCAATGCTTATACCGATACAAAAAATAGTAAATTAGCAGGTATTGAAGCAAGTGCTACTGCTGATCAGAGTAACGCAGAGATAAGAGCTGCTGTTGAAGCCGCTACAGACTCAAATGTATTTACTGATGCTGACCACACCAAGCTAAACGCTATAGAAGCGAGTGCTGATGTGACAGATACTACTAACGTAGTAGCGGCTCTAACTGCTGGTACTAATGTAACTATAGCTGCTAATGGTACTATCGCTTCTACAGATACTAATACTACTTACTCAGTTGGTGATGGTGGTTTGACTACAAATGACTTTACTAACGCGGATCACAGTAAACTCAATGCTATAGAAGCGAGTGCAACGGCTGATCAGACTAATGCCGAGATCCGAGCTGCTGTTGAGGCCGCTACAGACTCTAACGCATTTACTGATGCAGACCATACTAAGCTGAATGCTATCGAAGCGAGTGCTACAGCTGATCAGACTAATGCCGAGATCCGAGCTGCTGTTGAGGCCGCTACAGACTCTAACGCATTTACTGATGCAGACCATACTAAGCTGAATGCTATCGAAGCGAGTGCAGATGTTACTGATACTGCCAACGTAACTTCAGCGGGTGCTTTAATGGACTCAGAGCTAACGAGCATTGCCTCGGTAAAAGCTTTGAACCAAGCACTGGCTACAGGGAATAGCCCTACTTTCGCAGCTCTTACAATCACGGGTGCAATCACTTCTGCCGCAAAGAACGTAGGAACACAAACGGTTACCGCAACAGCACCTAGTAGTGCGTCGGGCTTCCCGAATGGACATGTATGGTATGTGGTGTAAGTTATGGCGACTATTAAGGTTAATGATAACGGAACGCTAAAAACGCCTTCCCAGATCTTCGTAAAAGGAGATGCTGGAACACTTTACTCCGCTAACTATGTAGTTGTCAATAATAATGGCACATTAGCTACAACGTGGACGGCTATTTATACTACTAGTCGAGATACTACTACATCATTTGGCGCGACCACTAGCTTCAATACTACTACCTCGTTTAATACTACGACTACTTATAACACTAGTTATAATACAGATTCTACTACATCTCATTCTACAACTACCTCGTTTAACACAACACGAGCTACTGGTACAAGTCATAGTACTACTACGTCGTACAATACTTCGTATGCTACTGCAACTAGTCATACTACTACTACTACTTATAACACTACTCGTGCAACTACTACTACGTTTAATACGAGTCATACTACTTTAACAACGTATAATACTAGTAAGTCTACTACGACTTCTTATAATACGAGTCATAGTACGAGTCACGCTACTACAACGTCTTACGGCACTAGTCATGTTACTTCGTATACTACTACTTATAACACTACTCGTGCGACTACAACTACTTATGCTACAAGTAAGTCGACGACTACTACGTTCGGTACGAGTCATGCGACTACGACGTCTTATACTACAACTTATAATACTACTCGTGATACCACTACTACGTTTGGTACGAGTCATACTACTTTAACGACTTATAATACTAGTCATGCAACTACGACTTCTTACAATACGAGCCGTAGCACCACTAAGTCTACTTTGACGTCTTATAATACTACTCATAGTACTACTACTACGTTCGGTACTAGTCATGCAACTACGACTTCTTATAATACTTCTTATAACACTACTCGCGCGACTACAACTACTTATGCTACAAGTAAGTCGACGACTACTACGTTCGGTACGAGTCATGCGACTACGACGTCTTATACTACTACTTATAACACTACTCGTGCTACCACTACTACGTTTAATACGAGTCATACTACTTTAACAACGTATAATACTAGTCATGCAACTACGACTTCTTACAATACGAGTCGCAACACTACTAAGTCTACTTTAACGTCGTATGGCACTAGTCATGTTACTTCGTATAATACTACTTATAATACTACTCGTGCGACTACAACTACGTTTGCGACAAGTCGTGCAACTACTACTTCATATGCTACAGGAACTAGTCATTCTACTACGACTACATTCAATACGAGTCATACTACTTTAACGACTTATAATACTAGTCATGCAACTACTACCTCGTATGCGACGGGAACTAGTAAGTCTACAACTACTACATTCTCAACTAGTCATAATACCACGACTACTTATGCTACAAGTCGTGCAACTACTACGACGTTTAATACTACTACAAGTAGAAATACGACCACTACCTATGCAACTAGTCGCAACACTACTACTTCATATGCTACAGGAACTAGTAAGTCTACAACTACTACGTTTGCTACGAGTCATAATACCACGACTACTTATCCTACAAGTAAGTCCACGACTACTTCATATGCTACAGGAACTAGTCATTCTACTACGACTACATTCAATACGACTCGTACCACGTTGTCTACTTATAATACAACCCATAGTACTACGACTACATTCAATACGACTCGTACCACGTTGTCTACTTATAATACAACCCATAGTACTAGTAGGGCTACCACCACTACGTTTAACACGACCACTACCTTTAATACTAGCCGGGGTACAAGTAGAAACACTACGACTTCTTATAATACGAGCCGTAATACTACTCATACAACTTTGACATCGTTTAATACTACTACTACGTGGCAAACTAGTCATGGTACAAGTAAAAACACTACGACTTCGTATAACACTACTACAAGTCGTAGTACGAGTCATAGTACAACAACTACGTTTAATACTACGACCACATTCAATACTAGTCGTGTAACTAGCTATACTACTACTTATAACACTAGTAAAGCCACAGGCACAAGTAGAAGTACTACAACTACGTTTAACACTACTACGTCTCGTACAACTTTAACTACGTTTAACACTACATATGTGACTACATTTGCTACTAGTCATACTACTAGTCGTAATACAACTTATCCTACAAGTCGTGCTACTTCTACAAGTAGATCTACTACTACAACTTATAATACTTCATATGCGACGGGAACTAGTAAGACTACTTTAACTACGTTTAATACCGCGTGGACTACTTATTATCTCACTAGCCGTAGTACAAGTCGCGTTACTAGTCCTTATACTTTATATACTTATTATTGGCGAACTGATGGTGGAGGATTCGCCTTAAGAGGTGCAGTTTACAATGGTGTCAGTGTTACACAGGGTTCTCCCTACAGTGCAGGCACTCTTCAGACCGTGCTATACGATGGCCCGAAAGGCTCGGCCAGAAGATACTACTCAATTAGTAAAACTACTACGTTTAATACTTCGTATAACACATATCGTGCCACTAGCATTAGTACAAGTAAAAACACTACAACTTCGTATAACACTACTACGAGTAAGAGTACGAGTCATAGCACAACAACTACGTTTAATACTACGACCACATTCAATACTAGTCGTGTAACTAGCTATACTACTACTTATAATACGAGTCGTAACACCAGTCATAGTACAAGTAGAAACACCACGACTTCGTTTGCTACTGCTACAAGTAGAAGTACTACCACATCGTTTAATACTACTACTACGTTTGCTACTAGTCATACTACTAGTCATACTACAACTTATCCTACAAGTCGTGCTACTTCTACAAGTAGAACTACTACTACAACTTATACTACTTCATATGCGACGGGAACTAGTAAGACTACTTTAACCTCGTGGACTACTTATTATAACACTACTCGGAGTACAGGCACAAGTAGAAATACGACCACTACCTATGGTACTACGTTCGGTACTAGCCATACAACTTTGACTTCGTTTAATACTACGTTCCTTACGAGTAGGAGTACAAGCACAAGTAAAAGTACAACTACTACGTTTAACACTACTTATGCTACGAGTAAAAATACTACGACTACTTATCCTACAAGTAGAAGTACTACTACTACTTATGCTACTAGTCATAATACCACGACTACTTATCCTACAAGTCGTGCGACTACTACTTCGTATAACACTACAACGAGTCATAGTACAACAACTACTTATAATACAACTCGTACAACTTTAACGACTTATAATACAACTCGTGCGACTACTACTTCGTATAACACGACTACGTCTCATACTACTTTAACTACGTTTAACACTAGTCATACAACTCTGACTTCGTTTGCTACTGCTACAAGTAGAAGTACTACCACTACGTTTAACACTAGTCATACAACTTTAACGACTTATAATACAACTCGTGCGACTACTACTTCGTATAACACTACTACGAGTAAGAGTACTACAACTACATACAATACTACTCATAATACCACTACTACTTATGCGACATCTCGTGCTACTACTACTTCGTATAACACTACAACGAGTCATAGTACTACTACTACGTTTAATACTACTCGTAGTACAACAACTACGTTCGCTACTAGTCATGGTACAAGTATAGTTACTTCTTATGGTACGAGTCATAATACTACTACGACATATGCCACTACGTTTGGTACGAGTCATAGTACGACTACTACTTATGCTACTAGTAAGAATACTACGACTACCTACAACACTACTCGTTCAACTACAACTACGTTTGCTACGAGTCACGGTACAAGTCATAGTACTACTACGTCGTACAACACTACTCGTGCAACTACTACTACTTATAATACTACGCATAGCACAACGACTACGTTTGGTACTAGTCATGGTACAAGTAAGTCCACTACTACGTCGTACAACACTACTCGTGCTACTACCACCACTTACGGTACGAGTCATAATACTACAACTACGTTTAATACTACGTTTGGTACGAGTCACAGTACGACTACTACTTATGCTACTAGTAAGAATACTACGACTGCCTATAACACTACTCGTTCAACTACGACTACTTTTAATACGAGTCACGGTACGAGTCATGCTACTACTACGTCGTACAATACTACTCGTGCTACTACTACTACTTATAATACTACTCATAGTACAACAACTACGTTCGCTACTAGTCATGGTACGAGTATAGTTACTACTTACGGTACGAGTCATAATACTACGACTACTTATAATACTACATATGCTACGAGTAAGAGTACTACAACTACATACAATACTACTCATAATACCACGACTACTTATGCGACATCTCGTGCTACTACGACTACGTTTAACACTACTCATAGTACTACTACTACTTATAATACAACGACAAGCCGAGGAACTAGCCACACTACAACCACCTCGTATAACACTACTACTACATTTGGTACAAGTAAAGCTACTACTACGTCTTACGCAACTGCATATGTTACAAGCCATAGCACTAGCAAACTTACAGGCACTAGTAGAGCCACAGGTACTAGCCGAGCTACTGGCACTAGCAGAGCAACAAACACCGTTGTTTACGAACGTCTAACCGCTACAGGCGTACAGACAGAAGTAACAAGCGGATCAGCACACAATAACAGATACTGGGACGGGTCTCAGTGGGTCGAGGACTAATGAATTTCGAAGAATTAAACAACAAATTAGAACAAGCTCTAGATATTATTATGGAGCATTTTAGTGAAACAGAAGATAGAATCAGTGAATTAGAAGAAGAACTGGAGAGCCTTAAAAATGGCATTAACAAAGTTAGCAGATAAAGATGAGTTAGGGAATCCAGTAGCACATTTTTTTAAATCAGGAAACGTATTACGAGGTAAGGAGTTTGCTCCGTTAATTGAATTAAAGGAGTTAATACCTGAAAAGAGCCCTAACGGAAACAATGTTGAATACGATATATGGTATGATTTTGAGCACGATAAAAAAATCCATGGTTATTGCTATACTGATACGTTGACACAGTTTATATATCTTCGAGTAGCCAGTTCTAGGTATGCAAAGAAAGCTATGAGAGATGCGGCTACTGGGCCTATTACCGAAGAGGGTGAAAGGCTGTTCAGAGAGATTGCCGAAAATAGTGTAGATAAGTACAGGCTTAGAAAGAAAGGAATGCACCATGACTTTGTAATCTTTCTTCCCGGTACTAACATATTAAATACTGTAGTGGACTTCGATAAGGTAGAGAGAGCCGTAAAGCAAGGCGCAATGTTAAAGTGCCACCCTCTTACCTCTCCTCCTGCTTTTGAGCATTTAAAACATAGATTTGGAGATGCGATAATTGACAAAAAGGTCAGCGGACATGAATTACTAGAGAATGCTTCTATTGTGGGTTATTGTAACAATTCGGAAATGGGAATGGTAGCACTAGCAAAAGGTAAGACTACTTATCACTTTGGGTATGACAAGGTATGGATGACATACACTGCCATGTATAAAGCTCTTGAAGTAGATGGAGTACTCAGAGCACCACGATTTAAAGCTATGCTATCTTCTAAAACCTCAGGACTAGTTCCTGCAACTGCGGAGAATCCCCAAGAGTGGATAGATGCATACTTTAAACAATACGCAGAGGTAAAGCATGTCTTGCCGAAAAATACTGATAATTAAGCGCAATAATCTAGAAATGTTGACTGTAAATAGTATTCGTAAGAATATGCCGGACTGGGACTATGAAGTAGTGCCTTTTAATAAAGGGTATATAAGAACTGCTTTAGAAAATACAGACGAATTAACTCTATGTGTAAGAAGTGGTATTATACTTAATGTACAAGAAGGAGACATGCCCGGAGCAGAACTCCTAGGCGATTATCATATAGCTATTAGCCGTGACGGAGTATTTACTGATAACAAACGTAATAAACATATTTATGGATTGATTGGCAACAAGTTAAATAAAAATACTATAGATTTATCAGTTTTTATTATTAATCCAAGTAGGTGGGATACAATCCCTGATACAGATAAAGGGATTCTTGCAAAAGTAAGACGTCTTCGGATGCCTAGGTTTATGAATCACAAGTGTGACCCGATAGTTGCAAAATCAATAACAGGGAAAAGCGCTATAGAATATGGAATGTTAAGCTGTCAAGCCTCAATACATAATTATATTTCTGTATTTTTAGATGGCAGGGCAAATGGGAACGAAATGATGGCTTATGCACTCGAGCTAGCACTACCTTTGCTGGAAGGCTTACCTAAAAACGAACGAATAAAAGTAGAAGCAGTTGCTTCTAAAACACAAAAGAGAATGGCAAAATTAAGGAATGGTTTAGCAGAGTGCCTACCCTTAGAGCCATAGGAGATATTATTATGCCTTATGGGAAAAAGAAGCCAAAAAGAAAACTGCCTAAAAGAGGGCAACGAACGGCTACAAATCGTCGGAGGAGAGCGAAGAAATGAACATACTTTTTATTGGCTATCGTCACCAGTATTTTCACCAAGCTAAGTTATTGGCAGATGCTAGTCATAATGTCTATATAGCTACAG
>Ga0308011_10000911_pt1 | contig 14243 bp, 32 predicted proteins | sample Neamet177_FD_203144 | JGI IMG/M metagenome (GOLD analysis project Ga0308011, IMG submission 203144) | Marine microbial communities from water near the shore, Antarctic Ocean - #177 | ecosystem: Environmental > Aquatic > Marine > Unclassified | place: Southern Ocean | collected 2014-07-25 | reverse complement strand
TTAGTTCATATCATACAAAACGATATGCATCTTTGGAAGCCGCATCTAAAGGTAAAAAGATTACAGATGAAACCTTGAAAACAGCTAATGATATTGGTAGGAAGAATGAATTAGAAGCAGAAGATAAGGTTACTAACAAACTATGGAAAGAGAAGGAAGTTGAGATGTTAAAGAAAACAGTAAAGAATGTAAAATCAGACCGTTCACAATGGTTCGATTAAACATATAAACCTTAACAATTTCTTAACATTGAAACCTTGGCCATATCAAGTTTATTTCGTATATTTACTATGTAGTTTAGAGAGAGGGAGAGATAGTATCTTCACTACAATAAACCTTAAAATAGTAAATTATGTTACAGATAGGATTTTCAACAAAGTACTTTACATTATGGGATGTTCAACAATCAACTGAATATACCGGTTCGGCAGGACAATATTCGTATAACGTTACACGTTTTACGTATCTACAAAACCTTTCATTGGTAAAGGAGAAAGCAATCATCAAGGCAAAAGAAAAAGGATGTACTCAATTAGGTATAAATGAAGATTTATATGGTAAGAGTGGTAGGAGTTTTGAAAAGAGAACTCGTATCGAGAAAACATATGAATTACACCAATTCACATATGGTAAATACGAAGGTGATGATATCAGAGAAAATACTGATGTTAGTTACCTAAAATGGTACTTTGGTGAAACTGAATTGATGTTAGTTGCAGAACGTATCTGTGAATTAGATTCATCTTATTGGATACATGATAACAGATTAGTTACCGAAGAGCAAATGAAGGCGATTCTAAGTAGAAAGGCAATTGAGAATAAGTTAAAAAAGACTGGAACTATCCAATTGGAAATGACACGTAATCTTGATGACCATGGTTTCATTAGTATCGATGGTATTGATTATCATTTCGGTGAATATTCTATTCAGAGTTACAATGGTTATGATTATGGGTTACCAATCTTAAACGGTAAAGCAAAACGAGTTAAAAACAAACTAATTGAAGTTACTGTTCAATATGGTAACTGTATGGATTGGAAAGCATGGAAAGTAATCGAATGGAATTTCGTAAAATAAATGAAAAAAAGCTTGTGTACGTCAAACTAAATTCGTATATTAGTGGTGTAGTTGAGTGGGGGAGTTCTCACCAACACATTAACCCTTAATAAAACCTTAAAACATGAATATTACAAAGAAAGTTTCTTCAGTAGAGTATCAAAAATCAGTAACAAGAGCATTGAGTAACCCACAGAATAGAACGGTTGGTGTAGTTAAAAAATCACGTTACATTATGAAAAACGGAATACCTCACAAATTCAAAAATGGTAATTTAGTTCCTCTAACTAAAATATAAAAATAAACACGAAAAGGCTAGGATATTCCAAATAAATTTCGTATATTTACATAGTAAATGAGTGGGTAATTACCCATCAATATAAACCTTAAAATACATTAAACATGAACAACAAAGATTTTACAACAGGATTAGTACCAAATGAAGTTTACAAAGTAGAACAATTTGGTAATTCCTTTAAACTAATTGATTCCCAAGGTACTAAATTAGGTACAATGGGTATAACGACTGGAACTCGTAAGAAAGCTTTCCAAAACGGTGAAGCTCTCCAAGCTTACATTAACAAGACAGGTAAAAAAACATATCGTAGAGTTGATATGACCGTTTACAATTCAATTGTAATACCAATGAATACTGAGGGTGGTGGTGTTCAATTTGAAGATAAAGATGACCATACCGCAATTAAGGATTTTATCCATAAGGGTTCTGTATCTCTAAAACCACAAGAATTAGTAATGGAGGATTTAAAATGGAAATACCTTATACGTTCCGCAGTAAGAGCCAAGAACATTATGATGACTGGACCAAGTGGATGTGGTAAAACCATGGCAGCTAAAGCATTAGTTACCGCTTTAGATAGACCAGATTTCTACTTCAACCTTGGGGCAACTCAAGACCCAAGAGCAACCTTAATTGGTAATACTCACTTCTCTCAAGATAAAGGAACATTCTTTTCAGAATCCGCCTTTGTAACCGCAATCAAAACACCAAATGCTGTGATTCTATTAGATGAGTTATCAAGAGCACATCCAGATGCTTGGAATATCTTAATGACTGTTTTGGATAGTGGACAACGATACTTGAGATTAGATGAAAAAGATGGTTCTCCAATCGTGAACGTTGCAGAAGGTGTTACCTTTATAGCAACCGCTAACATTGGTAATGAATATACTTCAACTCGTGTAATCGATAGGGCGATACTTGATAGATTTGTTACTATCGAAATGGATGTACTTGATGATGTTAAAGAATTAGGATTACTTAAGTTTATGTTTCCTGAAGTTGAAGAATCTACTTTAAAAGCAATCGCTGAAATCTCTCACCATACAAGAACTCAATCAATGAGTGAAAATGGTAAGTTAACTTCAATGGTTTCTACCAGAGCATCTGTTGAGATGGCTGGTTTAATCTATGATGGTTTCAATTTAGAAGAATCCGCTGAGATATCAATCTTTCCATTCTTTTCACAAGATGGTGGTGTTGATTCCGAAAGAACTTACATTAAACAATTAGTTCAGAAATACCAACAAGATGAAAATGGTGAACCATTGTTCAAAGAAATTGATGATACAGAAGAAAAAGATGAAATTCCAATGTTTTAATAACAAACACAAATGAATTACTTATTTACTTATTTTTTAATAGGATTTATATGGTTGTGTATATGGGATGTATTAATCCAAAAAATGCCGAGTAATGGAACAAGAGTAAGATACTTCTTATTTTGGCCCGTTACTCTCGGTGCATTTATAGTTGGAATTATTCAATCATTTATCCACCACTCAAAGCAATAAAATATTGAAACAACTAAATGAAATGACTGAATCTCATAGAATGGGATTGCAGAAAATAATGGAGTGGTATTGGAAAGTTGCACATAAAGAAAATTTAATATCCAAGGAAGATTATGAATTAATTTATTCACTTTGGGATAACGGTGTAACTCAATATGGTTCAGAATTACAAGAAAGATTAAACGAAATCAGAGATATATATAATGATAGGTCATAAGATTGAACATTTTACAGCAGAACAACTCTCATCTTTGCAAAATATACGAGGTTGGTACATGGAACAACAGACCACACATAATAGTATTAAAGTATCATGGTTGTTTGGTTTGATAAAAAAAGGACACTATGATCTACATGAGAGAAACATGTTAAACAAGATGGTTAAAAAATATAACAAAAGGCTTGTTTAATTCAATTATATTTCGTATATTAGAGTATAAAATATAAATCATGAGAAAAAAGAAAGAACCTGTATTATATACTTCAGAAGTATTAAACAAAACTATTGAAATTACAAGACCTTGGAACAACGATATGTATGACCATAACGATGGAGTATCTGAGTTGATGAAATCCGAACTTACTAAAAAACTATTAGAGGCATATGCATCTGATGATGAAGATACCATGAGAGCGGTTGGTAAGATTATCAATCCTATCGGATATGGAGAAGGTTATTCATATCACCAAATATTTGATGACCTTAATAAACAAATAGAAGTCCTTCAAAACTTTTGGTTAAACGAAGAGTTTACATATGGAGTTAATCAAGGAATTGTAACAAAAGTTAAACACGAATTTATAGGATATTAAAATTATGAGTGATAGAGAAATAATGAATGCTAAACAAGGACTACCCAATTGGTGGAAACCGAACTTATCATTTTTAAAAGAAGAGTGGAGAAATCATTCTTATTTAAAGAAATTTGCAAACATGAGTTGTACAACTAAAGATGTGTGTAAATGTAAATCTCCAAAGCTAGTTGATTTGTGGGAACATGATTCAGTAGTAATAGGTAGAATAGATACAGAAGTATGTATCGAATGTAATAAAGTTAAATCGTTTAAAATAATAAGATGATAAAAGAATTCATTTCAAAGTATTACCCAATTATCATAGCATTCATAGCAATGTTGTATTCAATTGGATTAGGAATTTCAGGAGATACCGAATCAGCTCAGTACTCCGCACATTGGCCAGGAACAATATTGTTATTTGCAATAGCAATCAGACAAAGACGTAGATTATGAATCTAGTAATGTTTATAATAGGTGCAGTAATCTTTAGTATCTTTATCTTATGTTTAGCATGGGATATTGGTTACAATGAAGAAAAAGTTAATGAAGACAATAGAGGTTATTATGAAAGACACCAACCTGAAAAAGACGAATTAAAATAAAAGTATGTTTGAACTAATATGGAATTACTTTTTTATTGGATTTGTTTGGTTATTATTTTGTGACTTTTTTGTTCAAAAAATGCCAAATTGGGGAGTTAGGTTAAGATATTTCTTACTATGGCCATTTACACTAACCGCATTTTTGATAGGATTGTTTGATGCATGGAGAAATAATCAATGATTATGAATAAAGATATTTATGAAATGACCGGTAACCATAGAGAACTATTGGAACATATGATGGGTTGGTATTGGAATGTTGCTAAACAACAAGAACTAATAACCATAGAAGATTATGATTTCCTTTATAGCCTTTGGAATAATGGAGTAACATCTTACGATAAAAAGATGCAAGAAAGATTAAATATAATTAGAAACCTATATAAAGAAACTAACACATTATGAATGTAGCCGTATTAGTCGATATAATAAAAGAAACTAAATCAAATTGGAGATTCATATTTGAATCTCCTTTATATGATGAAATAAACTTTATACCAGGTCAATTAGTACAGTTGGTTGGAAATCCATATGGCCCAGCAGAAGGTACTGATTCTATTAAAAGAAACTATTCAGTTGCATCCTGGCCTGATGGAACTAACAAATTTGAACTTATCATTACATACTTAGAAGGTGGTAAGATGAGTGAATATCTTTTCAAAGAAGCTAAAATAGGAGATGAAGTTGGATACAAAGGCCCGATGGGTGTATTTACCTTACCTGATAATTTAATGGATAGGGATATTTATTTTGTATCAACTGGTTCAGGTATCTCACCATTTCGTTCAATGATAAATTATCTACATCAAAATAAAATTCCATTTAAAAATATTAAGTTATTCTTTGGTACTCGTACTGAAGATGATTTAGTTTATAGAAAAGAGTTAGAAAGGATACAAGAAGAATTACCAAACTTTGAATTCATACCAACATTATCAAGAGAAGATAAACCAGGATTCGCCAAAGGATATGTACATGACCACTATCTTCCATTAATAGATTCATCTGAAGATAAACCTTGGGTATATTATTGTGGTTGGGATAGGATGATATCAGAAGGTAGAAATCATCTTGATAATCGTGGATTTGAAATGATGAAAGATATAAGAGTAGAAATATTTGGATAATTCAAATATTTTTCGTATATTAGTAAATATAAATTAAAATTATGAGTGATAGAGAGATAATGAATGCAAAAAGTGGAATACCAATGTGGTGGAAACCAGGTATTTCTTTCTTAAAACAAGATTGGATAAATCATCCACATCTAAAACATTTCAGAAACAAGAAATCAACAGATTCAAATTGTGATTGTAGTTCACCAAAATTAGTTGAACTATGGGAACATGATTCTTGTGTACGAGGTAGAATTGATACAACAGTTTGTGTTAAATGTAATGAAGTTGAATCTCTTAGTATAATAAGATGAAAATAGGAAACGTAGATTCAGTATGGACGTGTGGATGCGGTTCAATGAACGCTGGATACAGAAAAACTTGTGGTGGTTGTGAAGAAAGAGAAATTAAAGAAAATCTAACACCTAAAAAAGATTTACTTAAAATATTACAAATGCTCAAAGAAGATTTTGAGATGTTACAAGATGGTTCATGGGATATGAATTATTCAGATGGTAGTGAGGTTGAAGCATCCTTGGATAATGTAAACAAAGCTATTGAGATACTAAATACACAAATACAAACCAAGTAATATAATTAAAGAGTTATGAGTGAAAAAAAAATGAGTGATTGGATGGAAAGATTAGTAAAGAAATACTCCGTTCCTGTCAATACTGAAACAGACAGAAGGGGTATATTAAATGAATCTCAAGTAAAAAATTTAAAAGATGGGAAAAGTTAAAGAAAAATTATTAGAAGAACAGATGGCAATGGCTCATCTAACAAATCAGATGGGAGATGATGATTACCAATATGAAGAATGGTTAGAATCTGATGAATTTGTAGAATATGTAAATGGAGAAATTGATTCAACAAGACCAAGATATTCTGAAAGTGATATTATGAATGCAACAAGATATGCATCTCAACAAATAACCATACCACCAAGTGAGGTTGGAAAGGAAGTTTACGATATGTTATATTCAGAAAAAATAGAAGAATATTTAACTTGTAAAACTGATATATGGACTACAAAAAATACATAGGAAGTATTTCTAATTTTCCAATAGAAGGTATTACTTATAGAGATATTCAACCACTACTTGCGAATGATATAATATTCCATTCAGCAATTAAAGATATGGGTAAATTGATTAAAGAAGTACCTGATTATTGGATAGCATTGGAATCAAGAGGATTTTTATTTGCATCTGCACTAAGTATTGAATTAGGTGGAGGAATTAGATTAATCAGAAAAAAAGGTAAGTTAGGAAATAATCAATTAATGAGTGTTGATTATGGATTAGAATATGGTAAGGATTCATTTGAGATGGCATATCTACCTGAATTTGATTTAGGTAAGGTTGTTATAGTAGATGATGTATATGCAACTGGTGGTACAATGAAAGCAGCAGAAGGATTGTGTGAAAAACTTGGTTACGAAGTTTCAGATAAATTATGTTTAATGGATATTGGTATTGTAAAAGACCATGATGTAAAATGTTTAATATCATATGAGTAAAATAATATTAGTATCAGCAACTCCCTTAGAACATGGGGGATTGGAAGAATTACATGGGTTACCTATATTTCATATAGGAATAGGAAAGATAAATGCTGCATCAAATCTAACAGAGATACTTTGGAATGAAGAACCCGATGTTGTAATCAATTTTGGTTCTTGTGGAAATCTTAAAGATTTTAAAGCAGGAGAAGTATTAGAAGTTGGTAGTGTTGTAAATGATATGGATACGGCTGGATTATCAGAAATACCTATCATAAAACTAAGTGATGAGGGAGTTAGGTGTTTTACTACTGATACTATCTATGATAGCTCACATAAAAATTACACCTCGATGTACAATAAAAATATTAAAGAATGTGATATTGTTGATATGGAATCATATGCATTAGCTCATGTTTGTAAAGAAAGAAAAATACCATTTCATTCATATAAATGGGCAAGTGATGATGGTTCACCAAGTGATTGGTTAGAAAATTGTAAAATAGGATTTGATAATTTTAAAGAACTATTATTAAATAAAATAAATATATGAACGAGATAGAAAATGATATTATAAATGCATTAAAAACAATTTTTGATCCAGAGATTCCAGTAGATATATACGAGTTAGGATTGATATATGATGTTAGTGTAATAAAAGATGATGCAGTAGTAATAATGACATTAACGTCTCCAAACTGTCCTGTAGCTGAATCTTTGCCAAAAGATGTTGAAGATGCAGTAAAATCAGTTGATGGAATTAACACCGTTAAAATAGAATTAACCTTTGAGCCACCATGGACAAAAGATATGATGAGTGAAGAGGCTTTATTTTCTTTAGGTTGGATGTAAGAAATAAATAAATGAACGAATTAGATTTACATGGATTCACACACGATGAAGCTGTATTTGCAGCTGAGGATTTTGTGTTGTTACAATCTCAAAAACCACTATTCGAATGTAAAGTTATTACTGGAAACTCATCTAATATGACTAAACGAATTACACAGATGTTGGACACCCATGGGTTTAGATACTATATACCTTCATGGAATGTTGGTGAGATAATAATTTCAGATTAAAATATTTGGTAGTCTCAGATATTTTTCGTATATTTGTATAAACATTAAAACATAAACTATGGGCTATAATCCTTTCCGCTGGTACACACAAGGTAAGTACCGATCAAAACCACTAAAAAAGAACTCACCACTACTATTAAAGATTATAAATGGTGATTTTGAATCCTCACCTTTCTTTTTAGAATCCAAAGATAATGATAAACTTTATGATGAGATGTATCAACAGTTTATGGAAACTTCTTTATTAAAGAATATGAATGATAAGAGAATGGAGGCTCATCAATTTGCAAAGATGAAGAAAATCAAATCTCAAAAGTTAATGGAGAAGGGAATTGAAGAAGAGCAAACACGATTAAACGAGTTGAAAACTGAATTAGAATTAGAATTTGGTAAAGATTTGTGGAATAAGTGTTTGGATAAACAAAGAGGGAAGGGTACTACTGAAGATATGTATTGGTGGTATAAAAAACAAGTAAAGATGGGAACAACACCATCAGAATTAGCAATACAATTAGGAAGAAAAACAACAAGAGGATTGATGTAAATAATTGAGTAAAACCTGAAAAACAAATATATATATTAGTATGGGGAGAGATAGTGTTTTGAGGAAAGTTATAAAAGTAATACAATCGGTTGAAAATATGTATCAGAACGATACTGCAAAAAGATATTTAAATCAGTATTATAAAATGTATGGTATGAAAAACAAATGGATACTAGATACATACATGAAAAACAAATGGAAGTAAAATGGAATTAATAAAAAATAGATATGGAGCTGATAGGGTTATTGAAAAAATCAATCCTACAGCCTTAAGAGTTTATGGTGAATCACTCATGAACAGACAAAGTGAAAATCAAGATGGTGATATAACTATGTTTGATTTCGAAGGTGGGCCTTGTTTAACAATTGGAGGAACTATAAAGTTTCTAAAAACTAAATGGATAATAACAAGTATAACTCAAGAAGAAAGTAGACACGAAGGATTATGTTCAGTTAGAATTGGTGTAAAGATTTAATATGAAAATAAAAGAGGTTCTCACCGTTTATATAGGTGAAGTGGATATTCAAGAATGGACTCAAGGAGTTGGAAAGGATATTCTTATGCCTCAAATGTTTAAATCTGTTAAAGAAATGATTTCTACTGGTAGAGGCAAAATACAATTTGCAAGAGTAGAAGCATCAATAAGAAAAAAGAAACAAGCATTTGATTTCTTTGTGGAGTATGACGGTCTATGGGATACATTAGAAAAACTAATGGAATGGGCACTAGAAGAAGAAAAGTATGAAATGTGTGCTGAAATTAGAGAATTAGAAAAAGAATTAGATAAAGATAACGAATTTTGAAGATATTAGTTATAGGAGATAGTTGTACAGATGTTTTTGTTTATGGTACTTGTAAGAGATTATGTCCAGAGGCCCCAATACCAGTATTCAATCCATCACGAACCATAACCAACCAAGGTATGGCAGGAAATGTTGTTGATAACCTAAGAGCATTAGGAGTTAGAAAAACTGAATTAATTACTAACAACGAACAAATTATAAAGACAAGATATGTAGAAACTAAATCTAATCAGATGCTCCTTAGAGTAGATGGTAATGATAAGGTTTCTAATTCATTTGATTATCGTAAGGTAGATTTTGATTCATATGATGCAGTTATTGTATCTGATTATGATAAAGGATATCTTACCTATGATAATATAAAGAAAATAGGAGAGAAATCTAAGTTATCTTTCATTGATACCAAGAAAACAATTGGTAGTGGAGATTACTTCAAAGATTATACCTTTGTTAAGATGAATGAGGAAGAGTGGGAGAATTGTATATCTAAAGGAGCAATCTATTCTGATTGGAAGGATAGACTTATAGTTACAATGTCCGAAAGAGGATGTATGTACAATAGTAAAACATATTCAGTAGATAATTCAATAGAAGTTAGAGATTTAAGTGGAGCGGGTGATACTTGGATGGCATCATTTGTGTATTCATATGTTGATACTAAAAGTATAGAAGATTCTATTCAATTAGCCAATGATAACGCTACAATAGTAGTACAAAAACGAGGAGTTACAACGATATGAAACTAAATTTAAAAGATAAAAAACATTTAATTGTTTCTGGATGTTCATTCACGGATGGTTTTTGGCTGGCGGACAAAGGAAGTTGGGCATATTATTTATCTGATATGTTAAATGTGAAATTACATAATAGAGCAAGAGGTGGTATGGGTAATGAGTGGATTTGTGATTCTATCATATCGTATCTTATTAATAACGAACATCTTATAAAAGATTGTGTTGTTGGAATTGCATGGTCTGAAACTACACGATTAACAAATCCAATACCATTACAAGATGGAGAACCTAGAGAGATTGATACAGTTCGTCCTCAAGACTTTCTTAAGGATAATTCTGGTCAACATGTTGACGGTAAATATGCGAAATACAATGGTGCAAAAGAGTTCTTCTCAGATATTCCATGGTGTGCGTACAAAACCTATATGTCAATAATAAAACTAAAAGCTTTTTTAGAATTAAAGAACATACCCTTTCTATTTATAGATGCTATAAATCCAACAATACTTAAATTTGATAATACTAAATTTCCAAATACATTTAATTTTACCCCAAACAATAATGAATCATCTCTCACATCACTCACCTTTGATTTAGCGGATCATTATCACGGTTTAAAGGATATACTAAATGAAAATGTTAACTCAAAGATTTTTAATGAATTTTTGCAATTAGGTGATTCACTATCCATACAAGATTATATGTGGAAAAACAAAGGTAAGGAGTACGACAGATTAACTCTTGGTAATGGAGGACATCCTAACGATGTTGCATCCAAAGAAATAGCAGAACTAATTTACAAACAAATAATATAATGTATAATAACGCAACATTTGTAGATAAGGAACAGGTGAAGAATCTAAAGAAGATGGATAACTTTGTAAAAGATAACATGCATAGATTTGGTGAAGAGGTTGCTCAACAAGTTAGAGAACTAATTACTAAGATTGAAGAAAAAGGACATTACTATGAATCAGAGGCAGAAGTTCTCAATATGATTGGTAATGAATATAACCAATGGAAAAAAGAACAAAGATAGATGAGAAAATATTTACCAACATTAGGAGAATTAATTGATAGATTAACAATATGTCAACTTAAAGAAGTAAAAATTCCACAACATAAAGAGGAATATCAAAACGAAATAAATGATATAGTTCATGATATCGATGAGATATTAACAGATAGTACGGGATTAAAAATAGATGGAGATTTCCTTAGAGCAGTAGTTGTATTATCTCAAATGAATACTCATATTTGGGTAAATGAGGATAATGCAAGAAGTGGAGATGACCAAGGTAATCAACTTATGTTAACTCATGGATTAAACGGAATCAGAAACACAGCCAAAAATAAAATACAAGAAAAAGTTGGTGGTAGAAAAGATTACAAGATAGATTGTATTGCTGATGAATTTAACGATTGGGAAGTATCATGGTAAAAAATAAACTACATATATTTGGATGTTCTCATTCAACTGATATTCATTGTGATACAGAAGTAAAGTGGTGGGCCCCTTCATTAGCAGAGAAACTTGGTATATCATACTACCCGATGGGTGGTAATAGTGGTAAAAATATTGAATATATTTTATTAAGTATTTATGATAGAATGTTAAACGGACATATTTTAAAAGATGATGTTGTTGTATTAAATACTTCATATCCATTACGATATGGTTCACCAAGATTACAACAGTTTGCTGATGTTGCAGTATCCGATAGAGATGATTCAGATTTCAAAAATAGAATCAAAGATTATCAGGATCATAATAAAGAGGAACTAAATGAGAAACTAACTTTTGATTTATGGTATAAACAAACATATGCTGCATGGAAATTATTGGATTCAATTTGTGATAATGTATATCAATGGACGTTGTTGCCAACCGATGATTTGGATTTAATGCATCAAGAAATTCATAATTCAATTCTTCACAACGTAGGTGATGGGAGAATTACAGATGTATATGGTACAGACTATCCAATAGAAGTTGAAAAAACTGGACTTAATAATTGGAGTGGATTAATATCTCCACCAGATGGATTTACTGATTGGGATAAATGGATAGCCAAAGTTCCATTTAAATGGAATGATTGTCATATGCATCCAAGTAGACATTCATTATTTGCTGAATTATTTTATAATCACATAAATGAAAATAAAAGAAACTAAAAAACGAACATTAATTAAAACAGTAACTTGGCGAATATTTGCTGTATTGAATTCATTTTTAATATTAACATTCAATATAACAGATGATAATTTTCTCAACGCAATATACATGAACATTACAGGTTTCTGTGTATTTTTTCTGTTTGAGAGAATTTGGTCAAAAATTAACTATGGAAGATATGGTCAATAATGATAAATAAAAAAACATCGTGGGAATTTGCCAAAAAAGAATATGGTTTTGGTAGAGTAAAGATAGATGACTTCTTAGATGAGGAAACTTGTTTAAAGTTATACAACGAATGTGTAAATGCACCAAAGGGTGGATGGACAGTTTTCACACGTGCTGGCTCTCGTATGGAAGAATTCAACGATTTGATTTCACTACCAACCGCACATAAAGTTACGTATGATATTATGCATAGTGGTGAATTCATTTATGAGTTGGAACAAATGACCGGAACAGTTGGATTACTACCAGATCCTCATTTAGTTGGTGCTGGTTATTCTATAATAAGAAATGGTAAAGACTTAGGTTGTCATTATGATTTTAATTGGAATGATAGATTAAGACTTCACAGAAAACTAACAACTCTTCTTTATATCACACCAGATTGGAAAGATGAATGGGGTGGACACATTCAATATTGGGATGATAATATAGATGTAAACCCAAACTCAAACCTAATAGAATCGGTATCACCTAAATTCAATAGGTTGGTTATAAACGAAAATATAAACCACGGCCCTTACCATAAGGTAAGTGGAGTAAACGCACCAGATGATGTTTATGGTAGATGTGCAATTAGATTCTTTTATTATGTATCTTCATCGGAATATGATAAAGAAAACCCACCACATAGAAGTACTTATAAATCAAATGAGTATTCACATCATAAATTACATGAAGATGAAAATTGGAGTGGTCATTATGTAGGTCAAGGTGGAGAAGATTATGGTTACAAAAGAAAAGATAATGAGTAAAACACTTTCTTTAGGATGTTCCTATTCACTAGAAGTGGGTGAACGATATGATGCACCAGGTGCCTCTATTCATTTTTTATTAGAACAAGTAAAATACTATAAATCTTATAAAATTAACAAAGACTGGCTTTGGATAATGGATATAACGCAAGTTGGGAGAATATCAAAACAAGTTCCAATTGAATTACATAAGGAGTGTATAGATAAGGCTGATACATCTGGACCCAAATACCAATTTCAAGAAAAATTAGGAACTAATTACTTTACTCTTTTTACTGAACAAGTGGAATTCGATGCATCATGGTCAAACGAGTTCAGAGAATGGTGGCTTAAGGAAGAGGCCCTTCATTATGCAAAATCAATAGAAGAACATATAGAAGATTATTTAATCACATTAAAAAAAATACAAGAAGAGTTAGTTGGTTATGATTACAAAATGTTTTTAATGAATAATACATTTGAAGGATATTTTTACGAAGATGGTATACTAAAACACATATATTCAGAATCAAAAGAATATAATGTACCTGATTTAAAAAATACTATTAAATTAAAGGATTTGTATCCAAAATTATGGAAAGATATTGATTTATCAAAATTTACATTTTATAGTGTAGATGGTAATCAGTATGGAGGCCTTGATGAGTATACAATAGATAATTTTGAAAGCAATTGTTTCATGGATACTATAAGTAAAGATGATATTCCATTTGGAAAACATCCAAACTCTGAAGTACATATTAGTTTTTTCAACAAAGTGATACATAATCGATTATGAAATACATACTAACATCAGGATGCTCGTTTACAAATAACGTTCGTTTAAATCCTAATAATATTAGTGAACTAACTGATAGTAGAAAATCATGGCCGTATTACTTAAACAAAGAACTTGGTAAAGGTTATACAGTTCTAAACTATGGTGGTGCAACAAATGATAATGTTAGTATTTGTAGAATTTTGTTATATCATGCAAAAAGGTTAATAAGTGAAGGAATACCTTCAAGTGATATAACATTGATAGGACAATGGTCA
>Ga0308011_10000909_pt1 | contig 14260 bp, 23 predicted proteins | sample Neamet177_FD_203144 | JGI IMG/M metagenome (GOLD analysis project Ga0308011, IMG submission 203144) | Marine microbial communities from water near the shore, Antarctic Ocean - #177 | ecosystem: Environmental > Aquatic > Marine > Unclassified | place: Southern Ocean | collected 2014-07-25 | reverse complement strand
AAAATATAAATTGCTAATGCACAACAAGTACCACCGATAAATGCAGCGAGTATCTTTCTCCAAAACTTTTTTCTTTGGGAGATTCGGTATTCGTTTACCATTATTAGTGTTCTTGAGTCCATTAGTTACCTTGTGTTACCGATACACTACAACCACCTGCTGTTACACAATTTTGTGTTAATGTATAGTTTTGTACACTGTTACTTTGTTGAGTTAGATTTAGGTTAGTTGAGTATGTTCCTGTTAGGGTTATGTTTGCGTTATGAGCTCCTGAACCACTTTGGGATATAGTACCTGTATTACCATCAACATATGATTTTAATGAAAGAGTTTTCTTTCCATCTGTTTCTTGGACTACATAAAATGAATTATCGTCTGCATACAAGTATACTGTAGCATCATGAGCTGAATAAGCATTATTGTTACCATTTCTTTGATACCCTGCTAATGCATTATTATTACCGTGGATATCTAGAGTAAGTGTTACTCCACCACCTTCATCACCGTCATTAGTAAATGTAGTATCGGATGACCCACTTAAATGCAACCCTTGACCCCATCGAACAGAATTACTGTCGCCTTTAATATGAAAATCTATATTTGATTCTGCACAAGAAGAACCCCTAGTGCAATTTTGTTCAAAGTGAAGTGAATTGGAATCACCATTTAAGTCTCCACCCGAACCTTGTTGAGTACCCCAAATAGGAACAAAGGAAATAAAATTCTTGTTTCCTTGTTGCTTGATTAGTATTGAATTTGATGCACCACCTAGTGAAAAGATAGTATCGTTGTCGTAACCTATTTGAGTTACATTGAAGACAAGGGAGTCGTTTGACTGACTCCCTGTCGTTTCCACATCAACCTTGTTGTTATCGTTTGCTAAAACGAACAAGGGCAACATAATTAATAATGATAAACACTTTTTCATACTTTTATATTAACCACAAAAATAATAATGTAAAAACTATACCTTCCCCAAATGATATCCAATACATATGGTAATCATCGAGTCGAGTGGCCTTTTGAAATCCGTAGATTTGAGCTTCGTGCCAGCCTCTTAGTTTTTCCGTAATATTCATTAATATCTCCTAGTTTGTTTGTGTGATGGTTATATTTAGAGACGTACCATCACCCATCGTAATTGATGACTCTTTTTCGTCTGTTATGGTTCTAATGGATGCTTGTGCATACATCGGAATTTTAATAGAAATAATTCCACTAACTTCCCTATAGAACCAAACCTGTCCTAGACCAGCATCTACAATGGTTGAATATTGTGTATCCTTATCAAAGCCAGGCAGTGTTCCGTCAATTCTTACTACTCCAAATCCTTTACTAGATTGTCTATCTAGTCCGACCTTTCTGTCGATTCCTACGATGACATCTAATAGGTCTTGTAAGAAATCCACATCAAGTAAATCTCTATCGAGTTCTGTATATTCTAATTCATCATCCTCGAAGTAATCTTCTTCTAGATCATTGAATTCTAGGAAGTCTACATCAAGAACATTGTTTGAATCGTTCTCTGTTGAACTGGATTCTTCAGATACTTGTTTCTCCACCTCTTCGGGTGGATTGACAATAAACATGTTATCAATCAAATTTGGTGTTATACCGTTCACTACAACTGGTTTAGTTGGAGAGTCGTCATATGTACTCACCATCGTTGCCTGATAGGCCTCGTCTAGTGTAACAGTTCCCCCTGCATTACTTACAATTACAACTCCTGAAGGGTTTCCCCATTCATCAGGCAATAATATCACAAGTGATCTTCCGATTTCATCAATACTGGTTGTGAAATCTGTGCCTCGAACTGTGATTTGTGCAGTAGGTGTGGATATATTTATGTTACTTTTCTTTATCTTGCCACCGAAACCCGAAGCAAATCGAGCGGTACCACTGGCCATTCTCATGACCATCTTTGACTTGGAAGGGTCGGGGTCGTAATAGACCTCGTCAATCCAAACTTTTGAGTGTTCTGTTAATTCTAATTCTTCATCACCAATGAACTGAATTTTCATTCGTCCATTCTGAGTCTGTGCAGTATCATAGATAAGCACATCGGATTCGGTGGAAGCTGATATGACGGAGTTATCTCCGTCCCTAGACATTCCAGCCGAACCTTTATGTTCGACAATAGAACCTATCGGATTTGCAGATGCGAACCCGATAAGGCCGACTAATAAAAAACTAGTCGTTATCGTCTTTCTGAACAATGTCAATGTTAGCATTAGAGGTCACGAATGTTACATCTATAACACCACTACAAGATTGACCTGAAGGACAACTTGTATCTGAACCTGATTTCTGAACGATATCTATATCATTTCCTGAACCAGTTAAGATTGCAGTGATTTTATTATCAGATGCGTCAGCTTGCAAAGTGTTAATGTCATTTGATGAACCACTTACAGTCCAGTTCCAAATAGCATTATCTGAATCAACTTTAGTTGTGAATACGTTACTTGAACCACCTACTACTAAGTCCCAGTTTAAGTATTCTGCTGATGCAGCGTAACCGACATCTATATCAAACGTGTTAGATGAACCTGTTACAGCACCTGCCATGTTCAAGTTGTCTGCACTACCTTGATAACCTATGTTCCAATCCATTGAGTTCGATTGTCCAGTAAACGCTAAATTTACTGTTGAACTATCTGCAATGAAAGGGCCGTATAGTTTGTTGATATCACCAAATTGTACTAATGTTAAACTGTTGTTTGCACCAGTTAAAACCATATCAGCAGATGTTCCTGAGAAATTATCTAAACCGACTTTGTTTCCGTAACCCTTCTGAGTGAAGTTCAACGTTAGTGCTGTACCTGATTGATTTAACCAAATTTCGTTATCGTCTGCTCCCGCGTATGCACCAGTAGATATTACCGCTGCTAACATAATGAATAATAATTTAATTTTCATCTGTTTCTCCTATTGAATGTAATTCGTTTTCCCCATGATGACCATGTGGATGACGATGTCCATCCTTAATTACCCAAAAACTCCTATCGTGTCCTTGGTATATTAGTTCTAAAACGGATAGTTCTATTGCTGAACGAGTTGCTTTCGTAACTCCCTCATTAAAGGCCACACCATCTTCTACCTCCACTAATTTCGTATCCATATCAACGAAACGGAATACATCATAACCTCCACCTGTGCTGAGTATCGTCTTCGTAGTCTGCACATTTAATAAAATCTCACCTGTAAGTGTTGATATTCCCCTCAAACTTACAGTAACTACATCTCTTCGGTAGGAAATTGAAGACCCGATTCCTAGGAACCTTGCACCTCTACCTCCGCTCTCAATGTTAGTATCATAACCAATAATCCCACCTTCTAGTAGGATACCTGCGAACAGCAAGGGTTGGATTCCTGTTGGGGAATTTTCATTACCTTCCTGAGACGCAAAATCTTCTCGTGTTGAACGAATGATCTGTCTCTCTCGAACCAGAGCATCGAGACTCGTTCTTTCTACTACTCTGAACCACTTTCCTTTTGCAGCTGTTTTAAGTGCATCAATTAGAAATGATTCTGCACCTTGGGTTACTGCAGTACTGAATGATGCAACTCCATCCATTCTCTTTCTTTGTCCAGTCTTATCCAAAAATTGGTAGACTGCAACCACTGGCATTACATCTGCTGCTGGTAGTTCCAAAAGTTCTTGGTATGTTGGTATCTTAACTACCTTTGCTTCTTCAACACACTCTCCTACCCTACTCATTACAATAGAGGTGCAACTATCAGTCATAGACGGAACACTTGCACACCCAGTGGTGAACAATACCGTCAAAAGACCAACTATTGCAAGTTGTTTCACTTCTAGAATCCGCCTGAACCGACTGGAATATCCAAAGTCGTTGTTGTTCCATCCGCTGATACTATTGTTAATCTTATAAATTCTCCACCGTCTTCACCAACCAACTTCTCATACGTCACAGTATTTCCTTCGATGGTGAAACTTCCGTAGTCTACACTCTCTCCATTAGAGAACATGTTTTCCACTAACTGTTTTGCTATCTGAGCATAAATTCTGCTCTCTACGTTCCTTAAAAATTTAGCAAGTGTAGTGTTCTGTGCTTCTCGTTCGGCCTTAGAAATTCTATCTTCTATGTCCTGAGCCATCTTATCACGTCTGCTTTTCTCTTGGTTCTCAATAGTTAAGTAGTGTGACGATTGTCCTTGACCATTAAAGGATGGACTTTTAAATCCAAATACAATTTCGTCTGATTTAATACCTGTGCTAAAGAGTGCAAGTGCCACTACAATTACACTACCCCATAACACTAGTCTAGTTTTTCTTTCCATTATCGTTTTCTCCTGCTTTCTTTTTAAGGTTCTCCTTCATTTCTAGAACCACATTTACCTTCTGCTGTAAACGTATTAAATCTTGGTCTAACATTCTAACTTGATCAATTACTTTAATAAGTGCAAAATGCATTTTTTCAATTTGAGGTTCGATGTGTTCTCCAATGAACCACCAAACATAATAGATGAAGTAACCCAGTCCAACTGACATTACTATTGGGAATCCGTAATCGGATATAGCCTGGGCAATATCCATTAGTCTCTCCTTACATCTAGTTTTCCATCTTCTATGAAGTTCTCTGCACGAGCAACTCTATCGATGTCGGGTCTAAGTTCTAATGCACTGGACACTAGGAGATCGATTTTAATCATCTCATTCGACATCATTCTGGCACGATTTTCTAAGGATGTGCAGAACATGGTAAGAGTACCAATCGATTCTACAATCCCTTCTAGTATCTGTTTAATTACTATGAATATGAAAAATCCCATCACAAGACTTCCTGCAATCGGGGCTCCTACTTCTCCTATCAAATCAAATACTTGTTCCATATGGTTATTTAGGTGTTCTATTACTTTAGACCAAAAAAAAGACACCTAAGTGTCTTTTTAAAAACCTACTACGGTTTACTTTTGTTGTGCAATCGTTTTAACGACTTCTGCCTTGGAACCACTACGTTTTACCTTAATGCTTTCCCTGTCGGCTAATGCCAACAACTGAAGTTTAGTTAATTTCTTTAATTCTGCAACGCTATGTTTAGCTTTACTTGAACCACTAGATTTAGATGCTTGTTTAGACTTAGCCTGATCATCCTTCTTACCGAAGAAATGAATCCCTAATGCTATGATTACAACTGCTACTATTACATATTCCATAATTTACCTCTTAAATTATTTTTTTATTTACTATACTATTTAGGACTCTTTTGCCTTGCCAACATTGCAAGCACACCAGTCTATTACTTTATACATTTTTTTCACTAACCCATCATCTATCGGTGTTGGAGTTAAAGCTGCAATTAAAGATGCACCCATAACTAACCAAGGAATTACCTGTACCCATCCTATAACCCACTGTAAAAATTCTAACATACCGTTCTCCTGTTTAAGTTAATAACAGAGGTATTTAGTTTTTATGACGGTTTAGTGCCACCAATTGAGTATTTAGTGGTTAGTTTCCATTCCTTTTTCTCTTTGAATGGAATGATCTTGATTTGTGAGAGAGGAGCCTGAGGTTCCTCTATTTTACTCTCATCTACTATTGACACTAGTTTCCATTGTGCAAGTAGTTTAACGATGGTGTTACGTCTACCGATATCTGATTCATCGATGCTTGTAGGTTTACCATCTAGTTTAAATAGTTCTTTGAAGTGTGTGATATAATATTTACCACGTTTATGTAGGATGTGACATGATTGAAATAGTTCTTGATCACGTCTTGATGCTACCCCTATTCGGGATAGTGTTTCTCTGATTTTGAGGAAGTCGTCTTTTTCGGGGAAGGTAATTTCTACCAAATCCTTTATAAGATTATCACTTTGTTCCATTGCCATTTTGTCCACCGATATTCATTCTGTTTTTCAATTCACGAACTTCTTTATCTGTCAACATAGTCATATACTCTTTTGCTTTTAATGTTGATACTTGATAATAATTTTTAATCGTGTCTATTTTTACACTGACATAAGGTTTTTCCCATGAAGCAAACCTTTGTCGTTTTCGTAAAGTATTTAGGAAAAATAGATATTGAAGACGATTATCGAGTCCATGACGGATATTCATCTCATTGGTGAAGAAAACAGCGTCTTGGTGGTAAGACAATGATTTATTTGCTAGGAAGGGTGCATAACTCTTTTCTTCGACTTCATCCACCATGATATCTTTTTTATCATAGGAAACAGACTTGACAAAGTCAAAAGGATTAATGGCCATTATTTACCTGTTACGGCAGAAAATGAATTGAGTAGGTCATCACCTTTAAGAGGTTCACCAAAGAAAACGATTTCACCTGTCTCTCTAATCTCTCTCTTGACAACACCATTGTTGTATTCAATGTCCAATACTGAACCATCGTTACCCCTAGTGTCGTACCAACATGATGATAAGGAATGTGCGTGAAGGGATTTGACCTTGTTAGACCACTCCTCTGCAGCTATTAATCGTCTTTGTCTATCGACAACCTCGTTATATTCACTCATTTAAATTTACACTCCGACATTATTTCAGTCAAACAAGCAGTGAAATTGATTTCACTGTCCATTGCAAATGCAGCCTTATACTGATAGTCTGCAATTATTAAAACGGCAGCTGGAATAGATTGGGGAACCAATCGTAATTCTAGTGCATTAAAAACTTTTCGGAATAGGGTGTTGAAGTCGTTATCAGAATTCTGACCAACCCACTTTCTCATTCCACTCCAATTCTTATCTTTGATCATATCGATCAATGGGGTGAACTTCTCTTCACTTAGAGATGAAAGTATACCAGTGTCAATAACACCACCAACTCCATATCGTTGAACCTCGTTAAGAACACGTCTGAAGTCGGGGAAGAATCTCATGACCAACTCAGCAAGTACTGCTGGTTCGGTTTTGATGTTCTCCAATTCACATATGTTACTTAGTCGAGTTAGAAATTGGTTTGCAAGAACAGGTTTCTCTTTAGCTGGAATCTTAAAATCGATTACAGTTGTTCTTGAGTGTAATGCAGGAATAATTCTATTCTTGTAATTACAGGTGAATATGAATCTGCAGTTAGATGAGAACTCTTCAATAAATGCTCTCAGAGCAGGTTGAACTGATTCTGCAGATATGTAATCTGCCTCATCTAGGATAACCACCTTAGGGCCACCTTGTAATGACATGGTAGATGCAAAGTTCTTTATCTTCGTTCTAAGGGTGTCTATGAGACGACCCTCATCACTACCATTGATTACGATGAAGTCTGCACCTAACTCATTACAGAGTGCTTTAGCAATGGTAGTTTTACCTACACCTGCCGTACCACATAATAAAAGGTTAGGGATTTCACCCTGTTTGACAAATTCTTTGAATTGGTCTTTAAAATGTTGAGGAAGTATTGTCTCCTCGATTGTTTTTGGTCGATATTTCTCGACATATAGAAATTCATTCATAATAAGATTAGTCTAACCCCACCGAAAAACTAGCATGAAACACCTTGATGATTGATGAGAAGGTTTCATTCCCGAGTGTGGTGCAATGTCTTAGCACTGCACACTCACTTTTATTTATATGGATTGTCTTAAACTCCGTAAGAAGAATCAGGTTCTAATGCAATAAAATATTCAATTGCAACATCCGAATTCTTAAAATGGGAAATTCCTTTTGAAGAAACTGAAACATCGTAGTTACCTGCGAGTAGTTTAAGGTTCTCAATCTTGAAGTTCATTGAATAAGAGACACCGTCCCCTTCACCCACAACTCTTGCGAATGTGTTTGAGGTTGGTTGCTTCTTATCTTTGACTGTCAAAGTCTGACTATCCCCATCCGAGGTTAACACTAGATCATTTACACCCAACACACTTGCAGCTTTGTTCAAGTCTGACAATAGTGTAGAAGTAATACTAAATGTAATTTCTGCCTCAGGCATTGTAATCATCTTATCGGGGGCCGTAACCATTCCTTCAGATGCATAATGATAATCCATTCTAGAATTTGAATCCTCAATAGACAATGACGTATCATTGAAATTGAATTCGGGGTCTTCTAATAAAGAAGTTGCTCCCAAAAATTCTGGCAGATTATAGATAGAGAAATTCTTTGGGAAGTCCTCAGTCACAGTAGCCACAGCAAGGATGTTTTTCATATTCGAAATAGTTTCCAGCGTGTTTCCTGTTTTAACTCGAATACCCGAGTTTATGGTTGAGAAATTCTTTAAGACATCTCTCGTGTCGTTACTTATTTTCATCACTGGTTGTTCTCCTTGTCGTGATTATTTAATGCAAGAAATCCGTAGTGTATGACTTTCAATAAGTCAGCTCGGTTCTTACCCTCTTTTTTTCCGTATCGTTGTGCATATTTCATCACATTACCAATACAGAAACCTTCTCCATGACCTGCGTCCATAATGAACTCAGTGGCCTGATACTTGCTCAGACTATAGTGTTGGTCATAGGTCTTGTCAACATACAGGGAAAACTCCGCTAAGAGTTCTCCTTCGTTGTATTTGTAGTCTATTTTTGATTTATTTCCAAACATACCTTAGTATACCCTTAGTAGTCCGATTCGTCAATAGGGTTTTCTTCAACAGGGGCATTTAAGTCAACCCCTGCATCTATCTTAGTGTAAAGGTCTAGAATCGAATCTCTCGTTTCTTGATCGAACCTTGAAATACACATTGTAATGGACTTCAGTTTGTCACCAAACATTCTGTATGCATTGACAATGTGGACAAGTCTCCTAGTGGTCACGACATCATCGATTGCACCTTCGTAATAAGACTTCCTAATTATGTCTGCCCAGTCAACAAGTTTCTCACAGAATTCTTCGTCAACTTTACCAGTCAACTCCATTTCCTTCTTGAGGATACTTCTCTCAGTTTTCACTGGGGGATATTCTTGTTGCATGGTGATTGCAAATCTTTCCAACATGGCTTCGTTCATGACTTGAGTTCCAATGAACTTTCCATCGTCAGAACCTTGACCTTTGGTGTTTGCAGTAGCAAGGATTGTGAACCCTGCAGTAGGTGTAACCCACTCACCAGTTTTCTTGATTAGGTAACCTTTACCTTCAAGAACTGATTGTAGACACATCAATTTGTTAGAACCTAAATCCACTTCGTCAAGAAGTAACACGGCACCTTTTCTCATTGCTTTGATAACTGGGCCTTCTCTGAACATGATGTCTCCACCCTGTAAAGTGTGACCACCCATCAAATCATCCTCATCGGTCTCGATGGTGATATTGACTCTGAAGAGTTCTCTCTTCAACATGGCACAAACTTGTTCTACCATCAATGTTTTACCATTACCACTCAGACCAGTCACAAAGATTGGAAAGAATAATTTTGACTTGATGATGTTCTTGACATCTTTGTAATGACCGAAGGGAACATAGTTCTCCATTTTCTCGGGGATTATCTTGAAGTTGTCAAGGGAGTTGACAGCAACAGTTTTAGCTGCAACTGGCATGTTTTGTGCAACACTAACCGCTCTAATCGGAGCAGGTTGTATTGGTGCAGTTTGAACTTCGGGTTCATACCCACCGTTATAACCACTAACCACTGCATGGAGATTAAAGATACCATTATCTTTAAAATCATACCTTGATGATTTGACCCAGTAAGGCATCCCACCAATGGCCACGAAGTCTTCTTTAACGAAGTTCGTTTGATTGGGATATGTCTTTACAAGAGTTTCAAGGAACTCTTTCCTATCGGGTGTAAAATGGAAGTCTTTGCCTGAAATGACAATTGACTCGGTTCTGTCGTAAGTTCTTAAACTCATATTACGCTGCCTCCAACATTGTTAATGGAACTGAGTAATTACCTTCTGGCAATTTAACAGTCGCTCTAGAGATTTTGATTTTCATAATCTCACCAAGAGTCTTCTTGGTTTTTTGAACAACATAAACTTTTTGTCCAACCGACAAACTTGCTTTTGCATTCAGTTTTTTCACTTCATTACAAAGTGATATAATTTCGTTCAACTCTGAGACTTCAGTCGTTGACATGATTATTTGTTTAAGTGCTAATTTCATAATTGTTTCCTTTGTTTTTTCATTATATACATAGTATAACAAAAAGTGAGACCCATTGTCAAGTTTATTTGCATATCTGTAAAAGGTTTCCGACTGATAATTCAATATTTTTCTCTTTAGGGTTGCCATGTTTATCCATAGACAAATGTCTATCGTAAACGACCTCACCATTGTTAGTCCATACTCTGAATGCCTTACACTCAACACCTAACTCTGCACAATGACTTTGTTTAGGACAGTTGAACTTCTCACAAGGTGATGGGCCAACGTCCATGACAGCATCTGCAAATGCACTGTAATCTGTGTTGTGGTTAATATAGTATTGTTCGTCTACTCTTAGTGGTTCTCTCATTATGCTATTTCCTTAATAAATTCGTTAGTTAAAAATCTTGAAGTAGTCTTACTTCTTTGGTTTCTTTTGAATGCAGCCATCAGTGATGATTTCTTTGCACCGATCATTTCGTCTGATAGTGTATCATCACCATCAACCGACAGGGCAGAGGATGCAGTCAAGAATAATTTTCCGTATCCGTGGGTCTTAATCATGTAACCCTCTTTTCTTACTTGTTTCCAAACCGTATCGACATCAATACTGACATCATTAAGTTCTGAAGCAAGACTCCAAAGGTCATTCTTCTTTTCCATTACAAAGTAACCAGTAACGACCACACTGCATTCTTTTGCTATCCAGTCTAGGATGTTCGTGGTTGCCTGAAAGTAGTTTCTGCCGTAACCAGTACCTTCTGAGTAAGTGTATAACTTTTTTGAGAATGGGTCTTGGAACTGTCTAGTCTTTTTGATTCTTGAGTAGTAGTCACCACTAGTATTTTGTGCATCCTCATCAGCCTGTTCTTCAGAATCTTTATCGAAGATTTCTGACTGGTGGGAATACCCATCCGTGATGATTGTTAGGATTGACTTCTCAATCTGATACTCTGCATTGAACTTAGGAAGTAACACTCTCAGTGACACTAGACATGCATCAAGTGGTGTTCCACCCAACCTGTAACCACTAGGGTTAGCACCAGTTTCAAAAGACACCCACCTTCCAGTTTCAAGTTCTTCAACACCGTCAAACCATGCATTCCATTTTGTAATGAACTTCTCGAAGTGTCTGTAGTTGGCTTGTCCTGCAAAGTAGTTATTGTAAAGACTTCCGACATTGGTACAGTTAGTGATGTAATCCTTAGTAGACATTTTGTCTGAGAATAACTCAATTAGATGTGAACTGTCACTTCTTCTGTAATCGTCTAATCTGGCATATGAATCAGTGAAAATATAAATTCTGTGAGGGATGTTAACCTTCTTGCAGAATTGAACTAGGATAAGTGTCTGCTCTAAAAGGTCACACACTTGTCTACTAATTGAACCACTCCAATCTAACATAACTGTTACTCCGTGGTTTTTACCATCTGGCAACATTGTCACTTTTTTGAATACATCATCAACGATCTGATACTTTGCAAGTTTGTTCATATCCAACTTACCAGTTTTGCCACTGATTGCTTTTGAACTTCTCAATGCAGTTTGTTTCATCTCGAATTCTTTTGCCATGTGAGCAACAAGTTTCTTGTTTTTCTCAATCAAATTCTTACTAGACTTGACAGCTCTGTTTTTCATCATGTCAACCTCAGCTTGAGTTCTGTAAGAAGTTGTGTAGTTCCAAAGACCTTTGTCCCAGTCTTCAATCATCTGCTTGTAACCAACAACTTTGTTTGCAAAGTTCTTAGATTTCTCAAATGATTTCTTGACATTAATCAGAGTTCTGATTTGGTTGTCTTCTGAAATAAACTGGTCTTCATTGTTATGTGCATTGTGTTCTGTAATTGACTCTCTGGCTCCGTCCTCTTCATCGTAATCTGAACCTTTTCCTTCTCCACCCTCTTTACCAGTGGTTTTCTTTTCTTCGGACTCTGACTCATCGTCTATATCATCCTGCTCTTGTTCTTGGTCGTGGGCATTACCGTCCGTGTAATCCTTTATCTCGGGAAGAGAATCTTCGTCACCGTCTTCTGAATCATCGTAATCGTCACTGAATTGATCGGACTCGTCTTCATCGGAATCGTCTTCACCCATATCACCGTCTTCTGAACCTTCTTCGTCTCCCTCTTCCATAGGCATGGTCTGAGGAACTAATGCTTCGTCCTCTTCGGTTCTAGTTTCATTCTCTTTAGAGTACTCGTAAATTGCAGTTGCACATTCGACAACTTCATCCCAAGTCTCACAGGCATTTGCCATGTCTAAGTATTCTTGTTCAACCTTGGTGAAAGGAATAGTGACTCTAGCACCAACCTTAGTAACAATATTGATCTTGTCTATTAATGAAAGTTCTGAAAGGTTTTTGTCTTTGATTCCAAAGAAGTCCATTTCCATCAATTCGTTATATGCAGAGAAGAAAGATTTTCTCAATCCTGCATACTTAACTCTGATTGCTTTCTCAATCCTAACGTCTTCGACAACATTAAGATATCCTTTAAGTGTTCTGTTTTTAGTTATTGCACTATGCACACCTTCATAAGGAGTATACAATGCATGACCAACTTCATGACCCATAAACAGATCGTAAAGTTCGTTAGATAAATCGTCCTTAAAAATAGGACAACATAGGATTCTATTCTTCATATCGAAGTATGCAGTAGGCACCTTCTTATGAACTATGGTTAAGTCCTCAGTTGCCATTAGTTTGGCAAGTTGGTCTTTTTGATTTCTTATTTGATTTGTCATATTTTATTTGTTTCCCGATTCAGACTATAGTATACCAAAAAGTGAGACCCATTGTCAAGTTTATCTTTTGAGGTCAACGAACTTTCGTCTTGATTTGGAGAATTGTTTCATAGGAGACTTGAAAATTATCTCTTCTTTAGTTCCTGTCTTGATGTAACCGACTAACTGCATTGCCTTGTTGACAATGTAAGTGTGGTTCTTGCAGGGGTATTCACCCCAATCTGTAATCTCTTTTAAGTAAGTTAATTCCATTATGCAGCGACCTTTAAGTAGGTAGTGTATGATTCGTAACAACCACTTGTTCCGATTGCAGAGTTGTCACATCCTCTTCCGTCTGTCCACATTTCTAACTCGATGTTATCATATGAAGTTGAAGGGATTAACACTTTAGGATATTTTTGTTTAAGGTTCCAATCATACTCGTGGTTGATTGATGTAACCTTGACGACTAGATGGTCGTCATGAATTTCTTTGAGGTAACCATTGTAGTAGTCACCGTTCTGTTTCCACTGTACTTGTTCGTACTCTTCTAACCACTCATCCCACATTATGACTGACTCCTTAAAAGTGCAGCTGCATATTCCGTCATGGAAACACCCTCGGCACCAGTATATTTTGACATCAGTTTGATGTTCTCTTCGTTCAGTTTTGAACAGATTTCTTGAATAGTCATATTTTCCTCTTGATTTTTCATTATATACATAGTATAACAAAAAGTGAGGGTCACTGTCAAGTTTTATTTTGGGGAATTGGGAATTAATTGGTACACCCTAGTGGATTCGAACCACTGACCTACGGCTTAGAAGGCCGTTGCTCTATCCAGCTGAGCTAAGGGTGCATTTCCAATTAATATGGTCTAGAGTCGTCTTGCTTTCTTAGGTCGAAATGATCTGAATTTTGATCACGGGTTCTGTTGTCCGTAAGGATTCTATCGGGATTCGTGCTGAACCACATTGCAATAGTATGTCGTGGAGACCTTCTAATAGGATTGACCCCATGTTCAAGGTATATACCTTGGAATAAGACCCCTTCACGGGCCTTAGGGTAGTGTGTGTAACGTTCTGTGGGGAAGAAGGTCTCTCCACCTTCAAAGTCATCGTTTAGGTATAAGATTAGAGTCCATTCCCTGCTAGGGGTATCCTCTACTAAGTCGTGTTTTTGTTCTTGGGTTGAATAAGTATCTAAATGGGGGGTTTGGAATCCACCGATTGGCCACTCATTTAGAGATATCATTTCGGGATACACTACTTGATCTGTAATTTTACGAATGTCACCAACACACTGATACGAAATCCTGTTGATGATGTCTCTCACCCACTGGGTGTGTATGTGTATGTAATCTATCCCACGGTAATCACTACCGTCTCCGATACTACGTTTGTGGTGGTGCGTCTTGTGGTAGTGTACTAGTGCCTGTTGTTCCTGCTGACTCACGAGGTTCGGAATCTTTTGCAGATTGGACGGACTGGATGTACTTTGCGACGGCTGCTCTTTTTTCATATTCTAATCGTTTC
>Ga0308011_10000908_pt1 | contig 14263 bp, 13 predicted proteins | sample Neamet177_FD_203144 | JGI IMG/M metagenome (GOLD analysis project Ga0308011, IMG submission 203144) | Marine microbial communities from water near the shore, Antarctic Ocean - #177 | ecosystem: Environmental > Aquatic > Marine > Unclassified | place: Southern Ocean | collected 2014-07-25 | reverse complement strand
AGATTGTCCATGGGACAATAAAACTCATTCTAATGCTGCAAAAGGGGGGTATTTAAATATTCTCAAATGGATACATAAGAAAGAATGTCCAGTCTCTTATACTGCGATACATAGTGCGGTAGAGGGAGGACATGTCGAATGTGTTGAGTGGGAATTGTGTAACACATTTACTAGTCTGAAAAAGGTTGGGTATATGGGAACTGAATGTTGTAACACTGCTGCAGAGGCAGGGTATTTAAAAATTCTCAAAATGTTGCGGGGTGGTGGATTCCCATGGGACGAAAAAACGTGCTACTATGCCGCAGATGAGGGGAATGTGGAATGTGTTCTATGGGCTATTAAGAATGGGTGTCCGATTGATGTAGACAATATTGCCGATTGTTCTGACAATGGTCTGGAAATGATGGAAGAGATCATGGTATGTATCGATTTGCGTAAATAATATAAATATATTAACAATATCTCTCATATTCACGATGGTCTTCGCCTTATCGAAGCGTGAAATTTAATTTTTCTCCCCCCAACGTCACAATTCTATAATGGCAATGAAACTATTGGAAGGAATCCCATGTATCAGATCTATATAGTGCGTACACTTTAAGACATATTTTATGAAAAAAATAATTTATTAATACCTCGGACACCCATTGTCCAAGAGCCACGTCGTGTTATCAAGGTTTCCATTTCTAGACGCAAAAGCAAAGGTATCTTCACCAAAAGGACACTTCTTGGTCAAGAGCCACTTCATGTTATCAAGGTTTCCATGATAAGCCGCACATATAAAGGTATGTTCTCTAAAAGGACACTCATTGTCCAATAGCCACTCCATGTTATCAAGGTTTCCATTTCTAGCCGCACCTGCAAACGCGTGTCCAAAAGGACACTCATTGGTCAAGAGCCACTTCATGTTATCAAGGTTTCCATATTCAGCCGCACCTTGAAAGGTATCTTCACCAAAAGGACACCCATTGACCAAGAGCCACTTCATGTTATCAAGGTTTCCATTTCTAGCCGCTTCATTAAAGGTATCTTCACCAAAAGGACACTCATTGGTCAAGAGCCACTTCATGTTATCAAGGTTTCCATATTCAATCGCAAGACGAAAGGTATTTTCGTCAAAATCACACCCATTGGCCAAGAGCCACTTCATGTTATCAAGGTTTCCATTTCTAATCGCAACAGGAAAGATGTCGTAATCAAAAGGACACCCATTGGCCAAGAGCCACTTCATGTTATCAAGGTTTCCATTTCTAGCCGCAGTAGAAAACGTTTCGTAATAAAAAGGACACTCATTGGTCAAGAGCCACTTCATGTTATCAAGGTTTCCATATTCAACCGCTTGATTAAAAGTATATACTCCAAAATCACACCCATTGGTCAAGAGCCACTTCATGTTATCAAGGTTTCCATTTCTAGCCGCTTGATTAAAAGTATATACACCAAAAGGACACCCATTGGCCAAGAGCCATTTCATGTTATCAAGGTTTCCATATTTTGCCGCTTTAAAAAAGGTATCTTCTCCAAAAGGACACTCATTGTTCAAGAGCCACTTCATGTTATCAAGATTTCCATTTCCAGCCGCAAAATAAAAATCATACCGTTGAAATTTACGAATTTTCGACCATAATTGTTTAATACACTCTAAATTTCCAACCTCGATTGCTTTTGTCAACGTTTCCCATGTAGGGACAAATCCACTATCAATGGCTTCTTTGAGTCGACTTTCGCTTGACAACAAAGATTTCAAAGATGTATTTTTGGTCTCGTGACGAGTCCATTCCTTGCAAATAATACCAGAATAAATGAATTCGTTTTTATCTAAAAACGAACTGATGGTGCTGTTCAAGTCACTAGACATGAGGGTAGTATTTTCCAAAAAACTTGACATTGTTTGATTTGGAGGAAGAGTGATCATATGTGGGGTGTTAAAATTTACTATTGATCCAATTCGTAAAATGTACATGGATCTAATATAAATAGACCGAGACTAAAAAAAGCATGGTTCTATATTTCTTCTTCCTCCTCATAATCTAGGAGATTAAGGATATTTTAATATTTAATATTTGATACACAACCCTGGTAACACGGGATCACTATAGTCTTAAAATAATAGATCTATAATTTCATCGATACACTATTCAATAGTCATTAATTATAAAAACAATTAATAAATTTTAATTTAATATTAATTTAATTTAATAATTTAATAATTTAATATTTAATATTCATTTTAATTTAATAATTTAATAATTTAATATTTAATATTCATTTTAATTTAATAATTGATCCATTTTATTGATCCATATTGGATCAATAAGACATGTAAACTTTTATACAGACCACACCTGTTCATTATCATCATAGTCACCTAAAAAGTAAAATGGACTCCGGAAAACCAATGATCACACTTGTAAACTCTGTTTCAAAGGAGAGTGATTCAATAATCATCGGGGTGTCTAGTCCAAAGACACATCGTATTGTATATGCTACGATGATTAAAGAAGAAAAGAACACTGTGTCAAATACTGATCATCAGGGTTTACACGCATGTAGTATGTTCTTTCACAAAAAGTAAGATAATTAATTAAAATACAATCTAGGAGATTAAGGATATTTTAATATTTAATATTTGATACACAACCCTGGTAACACGGGATCACTATAAACAATACCATGTCAGAATATTTGGTATACGATTATACGCTGGAGAAGAATGTGCTGGAGACTATATCACAGAATACTTCCATCGTAAAGCTTAGGGTGGGACATGGCCAGATATTTACACACACGTGTAGTATTTTCAGAGCAATGTCTGCTAGGGACACACGTCTTACGAGACTTGATATTGTAGGGGATATATGTATATGTGATTGTGATGCAGTACTAGGTAATCTTCTAGAAGACGTCAAGAATCTTTCACTAACTTCCAGCAATGTTGATACGGAAATAGGATACGGGCCCGCAGGAGTTATACTTCATTCTGCTGCGAAGTACGGTAAACTGGAAAGTCTAGATCTTTCTCGTGTCAAATGTGATGACACCAATGATCCAGGAGGATTAGTAGTGAGTGGTATAGAGAGTATACTGCGTAATTGTCATAAGATGGAATCGGTGAAACTAGATTTTCTCTCTTTTGGAGAAAATCTTGGGGAAAGATGGGGGAAGTATTCTACAAGAGGAGAACCTGCTCCTGAATTCAAGTATACGAATGCGAATTGTTTTAGTATGCAGCATTGTACCTACCCTGAGAATTCCTCATCCATGATAGGGAACTTGTTTGTGAATAGTAATATACGTAATCTTTATCTAAGGGGTACGAAAGTTCCTAGTAGTTGTACGAGAAGAATAGCAGGAATGATTATGAATGGTAATATTGTCCACTTGGACATCTCCGACTGTTCAATTAGTAGGGATGGGATCAGGATTATATTGAAGTCAACAACACATCCAAGTAGTAATCTCACACATATTGGGATTGGTTTTAATAAGTTGGACAAGGTGACATCATCATCTAAAGATTTGTTTGGGGGTCTTTCGAAATCATCCCTGGAATATATATCTGTAGATGACAATCTATCAGAACAGGATGAAAATTCTGTCTCAGAGTTTGGTGATTCGAAGAATACATGTACTATAGACCGTATGAATAATTAATAATTTGAAAATACAAACCACCAATGGCATCACATAATTCGTTTGTCAATATGATCCTCGTCTGAATCTTCAGACTCGAGTACAACCAGTGATTTCGATGAAATCCAGGTTCTTGATCCCCGTGATGCACTAATAGTTTCACATGATACATATATTATTTATATATTTACAATTATTATAAATCCTTACCCATAATGGACTAATATTTAAATGTGTTTTTTTATGAATAAAATATTGTATATAACTTTAGGATGGACATACTTGTACTCGGAGACAGTCATTCTGGGTGTTTTAGGTGTCTCAACCCAAAACAATCCACTTATGACAGTCATTCTAAGTGTTTTAGATGTCTCAGCCCAGAACAATCCACTTATCATTTTAACGTGAAATTAGTAGAAGGAGCGTCTGCTAGAGGGTTAAGTAACTTAAATTCCACTACACAATCTAGACGATTGTTTTCAGAGAAATTGGGAAATAGCAAAGATGCAATAAAGGTACTGATGGTTCTTGGAGAGGTTGACTGTGGATATTTAGCATATATATCAGCAAAGAAGTACAAAACTACTATAAATGAACAACTCGTTAAGAGTTGTGAGAATCTGATATCATTTATTGAAGATGTCGTAATTGGAGAGCATGGTTTCACGTGTGACCAGGTGATTATTTTAGGGAGTTTTCTACCAGCTATTAAAGATACTACTTTTAAAAAATGCCTTCATGCTTTACGACCAAATGTGGATGCTAATCAGAAGGAGAGGACATTGAAAACTTTATTTTTTAATAATAGGTTGAAAAGTAGGTGTAAACAGAAAGGCTTTACATATTTTGATATCACAGGTGATACTATGGGAACTGATGGTATAATCAAAGACGCTTATCTACATCCCAACGTCTACAATCATCATCTTGACATTACAACGATATGGCCTTTATTATTGAAGGAATTTTCAAGTGCATTTTCCCATCCCAATTAGGAAATAGGCATTGTCGTCCAGAATGTATTGGTTATTATTACAAAAACCGTGTTCACTCCCCCCCTAGTGATCACTTCTCTTCATCCCACCTTCTCCTCATCCTAAACTTTTCTCAAGCTTCTCTTCATCCAAACTTCTCTCATCATGTCTCCTCCTAATGTCGTCTTTCACGGAAACCAAGACTCGTACAATTTTACGGACGTGGTTTCAGGGAAGCTGTATCTCAAGACTTCAATGATGTCTTCAGCTATCCAGAAGGTCGACATATGCTTGAAAAGCTACGAGATTAGGCAAAACGTAACATATGGTACGGGGACGGATATGAATGGTCATAGTTACATGTACGACATTATAAAGAATAAGGATGATGTAGTGTACACGAGCCCCACTGTGACAATTTCATCACCAGGGAAGATAGTCGACTATAGTATCCAGTTGGACCCCAGTGTACCCAATTCGTTTAAGTCTGGAGATTACATCGTCCGTACATGCATAGAGGTCACTCTTTCGATGAAAGGGGGTAAGACGCATTCTTTCACAGATTCAATCTGCATAGTGTCTGAGAAGAAGATTGGACACTTGGACCTGTACACGTCTGCGAAGATTCCTTTGTACAGGAAACCATCTATCTTCAATGCATTCAATGCATTCTCATCGGGAGAAGTTGAATGTATGCTTACTATGAATAAGAAGGAGTATAACCCTGAAGACATAATCGATGTCGGCGTGGTTTGTTCAAGTAAGAGTGGTACACCGTTGAAGAATATGCGCATAGAATTTGTCCAGCGGACGTATTTCAATTCGTTTTTCGATTCGAAGACTTTTGGACAAATTACCCATAAGGCAAAGAATGTATCTACGAAGAAGCATATTCCTTCCAAGGTCAGGGGGGATTCGGAAATGAAGAGCAAACTTGAGTCAAAAGATTGTTTCAAGTATAAGATGTGTATACCTTCCACGGTGGTTGATGTACGCCCAGAGAATAAGTTGAAGCATCATATTTCTAGCACGGCATGTGTTCGTATCAGGCCCAAGTGTTGGATGTTTGGAGAATATGAGGCGGCTATTCTTTGTCTGGAAGGTGTTTCAGAGGAAGTCCCTAGGGAGGACATTCGGGAGGACATTCGGTCTAAAACCCCCAAGGTCTGTAAGCACACAGCCATCGACACCGACACCGACACCCCGCCTCCCTGGCTAGTTAGGGTATCAAGGGGGGAAGTGGAAGAGCTTTTTCCGGGTGTACCATACAGTGATAAAGAGGTTAAGGCGGCGGCAGCATGGATGAAGAAGCATGGGTGAATTAATAAATGGTTAAAAATAATATGATTTGAAGTGTCCGCACTATAAAATACTTGATACTTGGCTTTGCTTCGGCATTGATGTTCCAAGGCATTTATTTATTTATTATTATCCAGTTGATCCAAATCCGCTTCCACCCCTTTCAGAGATGCTCCCTTCGATGTCATTCACTTCCTGGCTCTTTGGAAACATGCATACTTCAACAATAAGTTGTGCAATCTTATCTCCTCGTTCGATCTTAAATGGTTCATCTCCATTATTGATAAGTATAACACCAAGATCTCCGGTATAAGTATTGTCGATTACTCCTCCACCTACATTTACCATTCTTTTCAGTGCAAGTCCAGATCTTTCTGCGACTCTCCCATATACACCCAGTCCTTTGACGGGAGGGAGTGGGAGACGTACAGCAATCCCTGTCTTTACCAGACAATTCGCACCGGGCTGTATCACATATGCTAACGGAGACAATAGGTCATATCCTGCGTCTGCACGTGAAAAAATATTCTCATACGACCTTCTTGGGATAAATGCGCCGAGAATTAGCTTTTGAAATTGTATGGTGTCCATAACTGTATGATGTATTCGTCAATAATAAAATAACAATTCTTGACATTTTATATTCACCTTCTGTGATCCAGATTATACGCACACATGATATAGTAACATGCCGAGCTGTTCAGTCTTGACATTGACCTATATACGAAGTTGTAATCTCGAAGTTCTAATTCAAATGCAGTTATCATCCCAGATATGATTATTCTGCGTGTGATTCCTGGTGTCCTCTCACGTATATTACAAGTAAGGGAATTTATATTATGTTGAGAAAAAAAATCCTTTTCTAATTGAACAATCGTCATGACAAGTGACAAGTGTGATGAACAAAATACATTTATAATTATTTTATAATATTAAAATATATACTGTGTACAACAAAGTTAATATGATAGGGTGTCCATCTACATGTGATTTACTCAACAAGAGGGAAAATAAAAAGATAATCGAGAATCTACTCAAGATGAGAATTGGTGGTAGAAATGTATGTCGACAACTGACTGACAAAATGATCGATATTGGGGTGATCCCCGATGACAATAGACCATTTGTCCATTCACTCATTGGGAAAGGAGAATATGGTGTTGTTCTTGGAATGTGTAATCGATCTGGAAAACATTTTGCTGTCAAGATTGTAAACTCAAATGATAATGTACAATTAGAAGTTGAGATGCAGATAAAATACAATGCAATTGGACTTGCCCCTAAGATCCACCAAGTTAGGGGGTATAGTGGTAACTCTTATATCACTATGGATAGAATTAGTATGACACTTGACTATTATATCAGGAAAGATCCAAATGCTGGTGTCTATCTATCCGAGATCTTCAATGATATTGACGCATCAATTGATCTTCAGTTTATGTCAAGGATTTCACATGGAGATATGCATACTGGAAATATTGCAATCGAATTGAACGATGATGGATCGTATGATAAGATGATATTAATCGACTTTGGATTCGCAAAAGAGAGAACTGAGGATGATGACACCTTGATAACAATTCAGCTTCAGAAGTTCAGAGAGTACCTACAGTTGTTGAGATCTATAGATAATGGACCACATGAGAGACAACTTGTTGGATTGGTTATGAGTCGTATCAATTCAAAAGAATTAGAAGAAGTCAGGAATATTTTTACAACTGGTGAGGATCTTGAGAATAATATGGAGACACAGGATGAAACATTCAGACTGGTTTCAGAATTTTTCGTTGAAGATGGTATTCTCAGTTAATTGATTTGTTTTTTTAATTTAATTTTTAATATTCATTATAATAATACACATGAAATGTTTAATTTTTTTACAACTACGGATGATAAAGAAGGAACTATATCTCTAGACCTGGGGAATATAATGAAAACAATCCTGGGGTGTTTGACACTTGGTATGATAACAGCAAACGTCCTCGAGTATACCGAAGGTGTGAAAACAGGTACAGCATTATATGTGACTATAATATCTACACTTGTTGAATTTTTCAGTGTTTCATACTTTATATTCGAATTCATTCAGAGTGAGAATTTTAATACAACGGCTACCAAGAACGAAGAAGAAAGGAACAAGATGATCAATCGTAATATAGCATTTCTGTATACAGAGGGTGTTAATATACGTGCAGACGTTTCTGACAATATATGTTGTATAGAAGAACTTAAACGTGTTATACAAACGTTACAAGAAGATGTTGAAGAACTTAAGCGTATTACCAGTTCTATGCCGAAAGAATAAAATAAATAATTATAGTATATTATAACTTACTATGACTAAAATAAAAAATTCTTCCGGTAAGGGTAATAAACAAATAGAATGGTTAAGAAGCCATTTTAAAACAGGAAAACTTATCAGGCGTTTATCTGATAGTAAGATAGATTCTATAGAAGAAATAGTGGAGTCGTTAAAGGCAAACAATTGTTCCAAATCTGATGATGTATTAGATGAAGAGGAGGGAGGTAAGAAATGAATATAATTATTTTTAAATATTAATATATTTATGACACAATTCATCAATGACATTCTTTCGTATAGGTTTTAATTCGTACCCATTCATACCAGAATTCATTATGGATTCCAATGTCTCTACCGTATGGCTCGCAGTTAGTCCTATAATTACAGAATCATTGTTTATATTTGATTCGTCTGCCCTTATATTTGCCGCTACTTCTACTCCTGTCATTCCTGGCATATAATAGTCCATAAGAATCAGTTTATACTTATTCTTCTTACACAATTCCAAAGCCTTGACACCATCAGGTGCCATATGGAATTCAATTCCATTTATTTTAAGCATCCCCCCCACAACTTTTCTGTTTACATGTACATCATCAACAATCAATACATCGTGAGAATTGTCTACAATACCAGTTTCTATATCTTTAACCTCTTCAGATATATTTTTTATGAGACTCCATTTATGAAAATGGTTATATAAGTTTATTCTAGAAGGTATACCTACTACAATATTACATGAAAAACATGACCCCTTATTATAGACACTGGTGAATGAAACCGACCCATTCATCGATTCGCACATATTCCTTGTGATAATCAATCCTAATCCCGTCCCTCCACCAGATAATTTTCCAGTATTAAGTTGAGAAAATGGTTGGAAAATATCTTTAACCCTGTGATCTTCTATACCAATTCCCGTGTCTTTTATTTCTAGGTTTATTACCAGTGATTTTTCACATTTCCCATCTAAATATGTTCCTCGTGTACTTCCTCCAATGCTTGTTGACGAAATATTTATTTGTATACTTCCTTCTTTTGTAAACTTGAGAGCATTGCTCATTAAATTCATGAAAATCTGTCTAAACCTGTTCTCATCTCCTACTACCTCACATTTTGGAATAGACTCTATGTTAAGTATAACATCTACATTTCTACTCTCACGAATAGATTGAACCAGAACTCTCGCCGTATCCTTTATCAGAACGTCTATATCCATAGGCGCAATATCTAATGTGACTTTTCCAGCTTCTATTTTTGAGAAATCCAATATTCCTGCTATAATTGTAAGTAGCATATCCCCACAAGCTTTTATATCCCGTAGATACTCCCCAAACTCCAATCCAATACTCATTGTATTAAGTATATCTATGGTCCCTATGATACCGTTAAGAGGGGTACGTAATTCGTGAGACATTTCCGCGAGGAATATAGATTTCATATCTGTTGCTTTTTTGTATTTTTCCGACATGTCTTTGTTATTTTTTGACACCCTCATTTGTATAAAATACATTCTGCTAATCACAATAGTTGCAAAAAGAGATACAAGCAATATTATACCATACGTTTCAAATGCTGGAACAGTTTCAGAAATCAATTCTACGATGAAAATGTTATTACTAATCTCTCTTACTTCCCTGTATACATTTTTACCTGTTTTCATCAGTTTTCCTGTACTTGTTTGAATATAGACAGACTCTTTGACATCATTATCGTTAATTCTGAACATAGATATCTGGTATGTATCTATTTCACGTATAGCTGATGTCTCCAATGTTGCTATTATTATACGACTAGGGAAGAAAAGTCTGTTAAATGTCCCTATTAACTTATAGGTTTCTATATCAAATACCGGGTGAAGAAGTTGAAATACAGACCTCTGGTTAGTAACTATACCTTCTTCGTTTTCGGCGAGTTCTGTTAGGTCTAGTAAATCCGATATAACTGTTCTATTTTCTGCAACCATGAGATCTATGGGAGATGTCCATAGTCCGTAGTGAAGATCAACACCTCTAAACCCATTATTGAGTATAGGATTAGCGTGAAGTAGTGGCCACATGGTGGTGTTATCTACCGGTCTTGGTAAAATTTCACCAAAATCCCCTATGATAGATAAAGTGAAATTAGGATATATGAGAGAACTGTTTGCAACAAACTCATCTCTATCACCAGGTTCTACAATAGGTACCCACCCAACACTTGTAGTTGTAGGTGATTCATCTAAGATAGGATCAGTTAGTGCTTTAAAAGATGATGGGGATATCTCACCTCTTCGAATACCCATAAGTATTGGCATGAATACTTGTCCAACTGTTATATCAAGAGTAATTTGCAATTGTGTCGTGATCTCTGTAACAATCTTCCTTTCGTTGGATCTCAAACTACTTACACTGATTTCATATGAAGACCAGGTTAACACAGTTGTTACAAAACACCCTGTTAAAAAGATTATAAGAGGTTTTACTATAAACATTGTCAGCAATTACAATGTAAAAAACATATACTTTTGATGTATATTATAGTTTATGTGGAGATGACGAATAATGATTAATCTATGTTATTAATATGTATAGTGTTTAACCACGATAATGTTTCCCGAGCATCTCCCAGCATATGTAATAGAAGGATTGATTGTTGGATTTGTTGTAGCATCAATGAGTAGTACTGTATCATACGTGTCTGAACTTATCACAGGAGATGAAGATGATAAAATAGTATTCTGGGTATCTAATTTAATAATCGCTATGATCTCTCATGTGATTGCAGAATCATTTAGGCATACAAGAATTGTTGCATTATTGAAAACACCAATAAATACACCATCTTTTAAACAGTTGGGTACTGCTCTTAGAAGAAATGCAAGAAGATTGTCCATGTCCGATTTACATGTGTTTAATAAATAATTATTCTAAATCCTTTTTCCAGTTTTGATGTATCCATGTGACTTCCTCGTCACCCAACCATTTACTGAGTTTATCATATAACAAGTTTCTTGCAATAGGTTTCATCAAACTGTCTACAGTTAAACCTTTCTCGTTACAAGACCCGCTTATAGCTATTATAGGTGTATCACGATTGGGTCCAGTTCCTGTAGATATTATCCTGGAAGCTTCTGTCCCACTCATGATTGGCATATTTATATCGGTGAGGATAAGTGAGAACTTTTTACTCATACACATATTGACAAGTTGCAACCCATCATTTGCAAACGATACATCTGTATTCAATGGGGCCATCATCCTGTCCAATATAAGACGATTCACATTAACATCGTCTGCAAATATGATAGAAGGTTTCTTAATTGTCACTGAACGTTCATTAAAACATGATCCGAGGGGTTCAACTATAGGTTTAGAGGATATGTCAATTATATACTCTTCCTCTTCATCTTCTCTTATTTCTATAGGTGCAGAAAGATCCCATTCTTTTTCAATGTTACACTCATCTTGTAAGGTGTGTGTATTATCAAATACAATATTGAATGAAAACGCTGTGCCCACATTTTTCACCGACTCACATGTGATATCCCCTCCCATCGCATTGCATATTTTTTTACATATAACTAATCCCAGCCCTGTCCCCCCAGCTTTGAATTCTCTTGCATCATGAACCTGTGAAAAAGGTTTAAAAAGATTGGATAATCCTTCTTTAGATATACCTATACCAGTGTCTGTAACAGAAATGTACATGCGATGAACTTCTTCATCTTCTTGTTTACATTCTATTTTCACGATTATAGTTCCAGTTTTTGTAAACTTGAATGCATTTGATAACAAGTTAACAATTACTTGTCTAACTCTTTTATGGTCCATCTGAGAAATATCTCCTGGTACAGAAGAATCTATATATAATTTTAATATTACATTGTCATCACCTCTCTGTCTATATGTTACACGCATAATATCTATAGTTTCTTTCATAAATATTCTTATATATACAGGATCTTTTGTGATATGTATATTACCAGATTCTATTTTTGAAAAATCAAGTATATCGTTTACAAGACCGAGCATGATATCAGAACATGATTCTGCAATCCCAATATATTTCTTCACTATTGTAGATGTATTTTCTGATCTAATAAGATCTACCATACCCATAATCCCATTTAAAGGGGTTCTAAATTCATGCGACATTTCTGATACAAATGTGGTTTTATGTTCGGATTCAAAAATGGCAATATCTAGAGCTTTTTTCCTTTCATCTGCGAGTGATTTATTTTTTTCAGATATAAATGTTTGCCTGATATACATAATAGATATCAGAATGGATGCTATAATAGAAACGATCAATATTATCCCATAGCTCTGAAAATCAGGAGTAGTATTAGAACTCATGTTTATTGTCAGGGTGTCTCCACGTATATCAGAACTGTCTGTGTAACTATTTGTACCTTTTTTGAATACAATGTCTTGGGTAAGATCATCCCTATCTTCTACATATACCGTTTCTTGGTCACCGTTATTTCTCCTTCTGAATACTGATACCTGGTGATCATCTACATCATCTACGTCCGATTCTTGAAGTGATTTTATAACTATTTCACTTGGGAAAAAAAGTCTAGCGAAAATTCCAATTATTTCTGATGTTTTTATATTATATACAGGTTGAAGAATATTGTATACTGCATTTTCATTTGAAAATTTTAGAATATTGTCAAATGTGTCAAGAAAAAACAAATCACTTATAACAGTATCATTAATTTCTATCATCCTTTCTATATCAGTCTTCCAGAAAAAGAACAAATCTGCTCCCCTGATTTCTTCGTTAAAAAGTGGGTTTGCATGAAGAAGCGGCCAGATATCTGAATCATCTATAGGTCTAGTACTAATTTGTGAATTTTGATCGACCAGTATTATTTCATACCCCGGGTATTCTATCGAGCTTTCTTTTACGAATGCCTCTCTATCCTTTGATTTCACCATAGGTACCCATGAAAAACTTGTACTTGATAATTGTAATTGTGGGTTGGTGAGTACAGTGAATAATTCTCGTGTAATGTTTCCCTGATGAAACCCGATCAAGTCTGGCATGAATAATTGGTCCAGTGTTGTTTCAATATTGACAGTTAGGGAAATTAGTATATCCTTCACAATCTGTTTTTCAGATGATCTTATGGACCTGAGATTTAATTCATATGCGGACCAGGTAAGAATACCCGATAATGTACATCCTATACAGAATAATACGAATGGTTTAGTTATTTTATACAGGTTCATTCGTAGTTATATTTACATGGACATATTAAAAAAAATTAAGATTAGTCCTATGAATATGTTACTTTTTTTTACCATAACAATGATGGAGAATGCTGAAGTCATAGATACGATGTTTAATAACCTGGATTCTTTCTTGGCATCAAGTTATGTTCTATCTAATGTTTTTAAACCAGAACATTTAGATGAACCATATACTTTTTCGTGGTGTACAGTCGTAGTTATAAGTAGGGTATTATTAATGATTTGTTTTTTATGTATGTTAATTGGTGTTGTAAGATTGATATAGTAAATAATTGGGCGGTAGGGTATACAATTCATAATAATAAAATAACATCTATATTTAAGAACAATGTCCTTGGTGGACGTATTTACCGGAAGTCATGCATATGTTGCAACGATAAGTGGTATAACTGGTGCCAAATATGAAGTTTCACTTGATTCATCTACCACACTTACCAATTTATCCGACGGAGATACTGTCACGTTTGAAGATCTTCAACCAGAAAAACAGTATGACATCACGATCTCTAGAATATACCTCAATATAAAAAGAATCTTGGTATACAAGGCACAAGAAGAAACTCTGAATCTCGCAGAAGTCCAGGCATTTACATACGACGGTGAGAATGTTGCATTGGGTGGAACTGCGACACAATCTAGTGATGGGTGGGGTGCATATGCACCAAGGGCTATAGACGGTAATACCAGTGGTGTATGGGGTCACGGTAGTGTGACACATACAGATCCAGATGATACGGGAATCAAATGGTGGAACCTGGAAATCACCCCTGCCCCCGTAACAACTGTCGTGATATATAATAGGACCAATTGTTGTT
>Ga0308011_10000907_pt1 | contig 14273 bp, 14 predicted proteins | sample Neamet177_FD_203144 | JGI IMG/M metagenome (GOLD analysis project Ga0308011, IMG submission 203144) | Marine microbial communities from water near the shore, Antarctic Ocean - #177 | ecosystem: Environmental > Aquatic > Marine > Unclassified | place: Southern Ocean | collected 2014-07-25 | reverse complement strand
TCATAATCAGAACTGCAAGGGTTGCTTGCAGTTTTGATTATACTTTAAAAATTAAACAGAAACAAAACACAAAATGGATAAATTAATAAACGACTTTTCAGTAGGATTGTTTTTTTGGCAATCAGTACTTTTTATCGCATTAATTCTTTTACTAAAGAAATTTGCTTGGGGACCAATCCTTTCGGCTGTTGAAGAGCGTGAAGAAGGAATTAAAGTTGCATTAGAATCAGCAGAAAAAGCGAAAGCAGAAATGCAAGCTTTAAATGCTGATAATGAAAGAATTTTGGCAGAAGCTAGAATTGAAAGAGATGTATTGTTGAAAGAAGCAAGAGAGATGAAGAATGTAATTATAAATGAAGCTAAAGAGCAAGCAAGTACTGAAGCAGATAAAATTTTACTTTCAGCTAAGGAGCAAATCAATAATGAAAAGATGAAAGCAATTATTGAGCTTAAAAACCAAGTTGCTGATATGTCAATTGATATTGCTGAAAAGATTTTGAAATCAGAGCTTTCTGATAGAAATAAACAAAACGAGTTAATTGCTAAAGCGTTAAAAACTAACGAAATTAACTAGTATATAATGAGGCAATCAAGAGTAACAATAAGATACGCAAAAGCTTTATTGAAATTATCAATTGAGCAAAATACATTAGAGCAATCCTATAATGATATGGTATTGCTTGATGCTGTTTGTACAGAAAACAGAGACCTTGTTTTATTGCTTAAAAGTCCTATCGTAAAAACGGATCAGAAATTAAGCATTCTAAAAGAGATTTTTGCTTCAAAATTAGGAGAAGTAAGTATGGCGTTTATCACCATAATTACAACTAAGAAGAGAGAAGGTTTATTGGCTTTAATTGCAAGTAGCTTTATCTCTTTATATAAATTACACAACAAAATTGAAACTGCTACAGTTACTACTGCCACTCCTTTGGATGAGGCATTAAGAACTGAGGTAATTAATTATATTAAAAAACATGGTGATGATAATGTTGAGTTGACTGAAAAGGTTGATGAAAAAATTATTGGAGGCACAATCATCAGAATGGGAGACAAGCAATTAGACGCAAGTGTGTCGAAAGCAATTTCCGAACTAAGACAAACATTTAACAAAAACCTGTACATACAGGACTTCTAAAAAAACACAAAAAAATGGCAGAAGTAAAACCAGCTGAAGTATCAGCAATTTTAAGACAACAATTATCAGGATTTAAATCTGAAGCAGAACTACAAGAAGTAGGAACTGTATTACAGGTTGGAGATGGTATTGCTCGTATTTATGGGCTTTCAAATGTTCAGTCGGGTGAGTTAGTTGAATTCGAAAACGGATTAAAAGCAATTGTATTGAACCTTGAAGAGGACAATGTTGGAGTTGTACTTTTAGGCCCATCAAAAGGGATTAAAGAAGGAGATACTGTAAAAAGAACTAAGAAAATTGCATCTATCAATGTAGGGGAAGGTATGCTAGGTAGAGTAGTTGATGGAATGGGAAATCCTATTGATGGAAAAGGACCTATTGAAGGAACTACTTACGAAATGCCAATTGAAAGAAAGGCACCAGGTGTAATTTACCGTCAACCAGTTGATGAGCCTTTACAAACAGGACTGAAAGCAGTTGATGCTATGATTCCTATTGGAAGAGGGCAAAGAGAGTTGATTATTGGAGATAGACAAACAGGGAAAACTGCTGTAGCTATCGATACAATTATCAATCAAAAAGAATTTTATGATAAAGGAGAGCCTGTATTCTGTATCTATGTTGCTATTGGACAAAAAGCCTCAACAGTTGCTGGTTTAGTTGATACTTTAGAAAAAGCAGGAGCTTTACCTTATACAGTAATTGTTGCGGCAAGTGCTGCTGATCCTGCACCAATGCAGTTTTACGCACCATTAGCAGGGGCATCTATCGGTGAATTTTTCAGAGATACAGGTCGTCCAGCATTAATTGTATTTGATGATTTATCAAAACAAGCAGTGGCTTACCGTGAGGTATCTTTACTATTAAGAAGACCTCCAGGACGTGAGGCTTACCCTGGTGATGTATTTTACTTACACTCCAGATTATTAGAACGTGCTGCAAAAGTAATTAATGATGATGCTATTGCTTCACAAATGAATGACTTGCCAGAATCCTTAAAAGGAATCGTAAAAGGAGGAGGTTCATTAACAGCTTTGCCAATTATTGAAACTCAAGCAGGTGATGTATCTGCTTATATTCCTACCAATGTAATTTCGATTACTGATGGTCAGATTTTCTTAGAATCTAATCTTTTCTTATCAGGTGTTCGTCCTGCAATTAATGTTGGTATTTCGGTATCAAGAGTTGGGGGTGCAGCACAAATTAAGTCAATGAAAAAGATTTCTGGAACTTTAAAACTGGATCAAGCACAGTACAGAGAGCTTGAGGCATTTGCTAAGTTTGGTTCTGATTTGGATGCTGCAACTAATGCAGTAATTGAAAAAGGAAAGCGTAATGTTGAAATCTTAAAACAAGGACAGTATTCTCCTTTAAGAGTTGAAGAGCAAGCAGCAATTATTTTCTGTGGAACTAACGGCTTATTAATGGATGTTCCTGTAAAGAAAATTAAAGAGTTTGAAGTAGAGTACATTGCATTCTTACACGCAAAACATCAAGATACTTTAGATGCTTTAGCTGCAGGAAAATTAACAGATGAGATTAAGTCAACTCTAGAATCTGTAGCTGCTGATTTATCTTCAAAATACGCAAAATAAACAATGGCTAACTTAAAAGAAATAAGGTTAAGAATTACATCTGTTGGGTCAACTATGCAGATTACTTCAGCTATGAAAATGGTATCTGCAGCAAAGCTTAAAAGAGCGCAAGATGCAATTATTCAGATGCGACCTTATGCAAATAAGTTGACCGAATTATTAGAAAACTTAAGTGCTACTTTGGATAGTTCTGATGGTGGAGCGTATGCTCAAGAGCGTGAAATTAAGAATGTGCTTTTAGTAACTGTTACTTCTAACAGAGGCTTGTGTGGTGGTTTCAATGCTTACATTATGAAAAGAGCAAAAGCTTTGATTAATGAGGAGTATGCTAATGCTAATGTAAGTATTCTTTCAATTGGTAAAAAATCTTCTGAGCATTTTGCTAAGAATGGTTTTAATGTTGTTAGTACACATGATGCTTTGTTTGGCGACTTAACATTTGACAATGTTGCAAAAGTTGCTGAAGGTATAATGGAGCAGTTTGTTGCGGGTGATTATGATAAAGTAGTATTGATTTATAATCAGTTTAAAAATGCAGCTACTCAAATTATTATGGCTGAAAATTTCTTGCCAGTTCAAGCGGATGAAAATGAAGGTTCGGTTTCAGGAGATTATATTTTTGAACCTACTAAACAAGAAATTGTTGAGCAGTTGATTCCAAAATCATTGAAAACTCAATTGTTTAAAGCAGTTTTAGATTCTCATGCTGCTGAACATGGCGCAAGAATGACTGCAATGCACAAGGCTACTGATAATGCATCAGAATTGAAAAAAGAATTAACTTTAACGTATAATAAAGCACGTCAAGCTGCAATTACTAATGAAATTTTAGAAATTGTAGGTGGCGCAGAAGCATTAAACGGATAAATAATTTTTAAATAGTATTGTTAAAAACCCTCTTCTTAGGAAGAGGGTTTTTTTATTTCATCTCAAATGAATCTTCTATATTTGACACATCAAACTTATCAAATATTTTTAGATGTTATTTAACTCCATAGAATTTGCATTATTTTTGCCAATTGTATTTATACTTTATTGGTTTGCAGCAAATAATAGTCTAAAAGTACAAAATAGTTTATTGTTAGGGGTAAGCTATTTCTTTTATGGATGGTGGGACTGGAGATTTTTATCATTAATTATTTTCAGCTCTTTTATTGATTATTTTATAGGTGTACTTTTAATAAAAGAGGATCGAGAAAGAAGTAGAAAATTGCTATTAATAACAAGTATTTTAGTGAATTTTGGCTTCCTTGGTTTTTTTAAATACTTTAATTTTTTTATTGATAGCTTTACAGATGCATTTACATTTTTTGGACACTCAATTGAATCAAGTAGGTTAAGCATTATTTTGCCCGTAGGAATTAGTTTTTATACCTTCCAAACATTAAGCTATACTATTGATGTATATAAAAAAAAGCTAAAACCTACTAGAGATATTATTGCCTTTTTTGCGTTTGTTAGTTTTTTTCCTCAGCTAGTAGCAGGGCCTATTGAAAGAGCGACAAATTTATTGCCACAGTTTTTTGTTAAAAGAAAGTTTGATTATACTAAAAGTGTTGATGGCTTAAGACAAATGTTATGGGGATTTTTTAAGAAGATTGTTATTGCAGATAACTGTGCTGTTTATGTAAATGATATTTTTGAAAACTATACTATTTACCCATCATCATTGTTAGCGATTGGAGCAGTATTGTTTGCTTTCCAAATATATTGTGATTTTTCTGGGTACTCAGATATTGCTATTGGTACGGCCAGACTATTTGGATTTAACCTTATGCAGAACTTTTCATTTCCATATTTTTCAAGAGATATTGCAGAATTTTGGAGGCGTTGGCATATTTCATTATCAACATGGTTTAGAGATTACCTCTATATTCCCCTGGGGGGAAGTAGAGGAAGTGTAACAATAAAAATAAGAAATGTATTTATTATTTTTATTGTTAGTGGGTTTTGGCATGGGGCAAATCTCACTTTTATAGTATGGGGTTTATTACACGCTTTGTACTTTATTCCTTTGATGTTGCTCGGAGGGAATAGAAGCAATACAGGTAGCATTGCAAAGGGGAAATATTTACCTACATTAAAAGAGTTTTTTCAAATGAACATTACTTTTACGATTACAGTAATAGCTTGGGTGTTTTTTAGGGCTGATAGTATGACTCATGCCATTGCTTATTTAGGGTCACTGTTTACAGCTCCTTTTTATTCGGACCTAGTGATAGAATTAAAAACAATAGACATGAAAATAATATTTATATTTATTGGTCTGTTAATTCTCACCGAGTGGGTGCAAAGAGAAAAACAGCATGGGTTAGATTTTAAAGGACAAGACGCTATAAGTAAATTTACTAGAAGGGTATTTTACTTTATTTTAGGAGGTTCAATTTTTATTTTTGGAAATTTTAATAAAACAGAATTTATTTATTTTGCATTTTAATAATGATATATAGGTTTATAATACAAGTTTTTGGATATGCTGCTTTTTTAATATTAACAATATTAGTAGGCGCTAAAATAATGTCTGTTCCTGTTATGGAAAAAGGCTTTAAAAATTATGAAACGGAAAGTAATCTTCTTGTTATGAAAGAGAGTAAGCAGTATGACTTTCTGTTTATGGGCATCTCACATGCTCGTAATTTTTCACGTCATAAAAATCATTTAAGATTAGATACAATATTAAATAAGAGTTTTATTAATATTGCACAGGGAGGTGGTAGATGTGGTGTTAGTGAACAATATTTTTATTTAAAGTATCTGTATGAAAAAAATAATAAAATAAATAAGGTGATCTATGTTTTGTCTCCCCCTATGTTGTTTCATACGGGACTTCCTGTGTCATCTAAAACATTTGATTTTGAGCCTTTTGATTTTGAGTTTTTCATAGATTATTTGTTTTTTAAGACTAAGAATAAAACCCAGCGCCTATATTCGTATGTAAATACTAAGTATAGTTCAGAGTGGTCAGATTATCAGCCAAAATCATTTAATAAAAAACAGAACTACCTTACCAAATTAGATTCAGTAAAGGTAACAAGCGGTCTTAATTTTACCTATAAAAAAGGCTTGGCGCATTATCAGTTTAAAAATAGTTCAGAGATAGTTCAGCAAACACTACAATTGATTAAAAAGAATAATTCAGCTTGTATTTTAATAATTCCTCCTGCCCTTTTTGGAAAATGGAATGGGCACAACGAAACTTTAGAATTTGCAAAAAAAATGCAAGAAAAGTATGGTGCTAAAGTTTATGATTATTCCGAAACTGTTTTAGACCCAAAATATTATTACGATCATCATCATCTTAATTCAAATGGAGTTGTTTATTTTGCTGAAAACTATTTGAAACCGATATTATAATTATGGTTAAGAATTTTCTACTGTTTAGATATTATGAACATTGAATATTCTATATTTGTAAAAACTAAAAATAATGAATTACAATAATATATTAAGTGAAGTTAAGGAGGGGATTTGTTACATTACTATCAATCGTCCAAAACAGTTAAATGCTTTAAATGGTGCTACTATTGCTGAGCTTAATCAAGCTATTACAGTTGCTGATAATGCTGCTGAAGTAAGGTGTATTATTCTAACGGGTGCCGAAACCAAGGCATTTGTTGCTGGAGCAGACATTAAAGAATTTGCAAATTTCAACACAAATGAGGGTGAAAACCTAGCCAGAAAAGGACAAGAATTATTGTTTGATTTATTGGAAAATGCATCTACTCCGTCTATTGCTGCAGTTAATGGCTTTGCACTTGGTGGTGGGCTTGAGTTAGCAATGGCTTGTCATATTCGCATTGCATCAGATAATGCTAAAATGGGCCTTCCTGAAGTATCTTTGGGTGTTATTCCTGGGTATGGAGGAACACAAAGGTTAGCAAGCTTAGTAGGAAAAGGAAAGGCTATGGAAATGATTACTACTGCAGGAATGTTATCGGCTACTGAGGCAAAAGAATGGGGCTTAGTAAATCATGTTTGCGCACAAGAGGAATTAATTCCTATGGCAGAAAAGTTGGCTTCAAAAATGAAACGCAACTCACCAATGGCTATTGCTAAAGCAATAAAATCGGTTAATGCTGGTTTTACTGATGGCGTAAATGGTTTTGATGTTGAAATATCAGAATTTGGTTCTTGTTTTGAAACGCCAGAATTTATTGAAGGAACAACTGCATTTATGGAAAAAAGAAAAGCAAAATTTTAATTGAATCCACTTAAAAAATTACTGAGTCAAACTGCAATTTATGGTTTGAGTAGTGTAGTCGGAAGGTTGTTGAATTACCTTCTGGTTCCGCTTTATACTCGCTATTTTTTACCTGCAGAATATGGAGTAGTAACCGAGCTATATGCCTATGTTGCTTTTTTAGTTATCGTACTTACTTATGGTTTAGAAACTGCCTTTTTCCGATTTTCAAAAAAGGTTAATGATGTAAAAGTTGTTTACAGTACCGCACTAATATCCTTAATTGTCTCTTCAATTATTTTTGTAGTATTGATGTTTGTAAGTTCATCTTCAATTGCAAATTGGATGGGCTATGCTGGGCATACCGAATACATTGAATGGTTTGCAATAATAATTGCTTTAGATGCAATTTCTTCTATCTCATTTGCTAGGTTAAGAGAGCAAGACAAAGCACTAAGATTTGCCTTGGTTCGCTTGGCAAGTATTTTTGTAAATATCGGACTAAACTTATATTTTATAGTCTATCAAGAATTTGGAATAGAGTATATTTTTATTGCCAACTTAATCGCTTCTATAGTTACTTTGGTAATGCTTTTCCCAGAGATGATAAATTCATCTTGGAGATTTGATAAAGTACTTTGGAAAAAAATGATGATTTATGCTTTACCCCTACTTATTGCTGGTTTAGCAGGTATGACTAATGAAACGATCGACAGAATTTTATTAAAACACTTGTTACCAAATACTGAAATTGCAGCAACAGAATTGGGTTTATATGGTGCGTTTTATAAGTTATCAATCATAATGACGCTCTTCATTCAAACCTTTAGGTTTGCAGCCGAACCCTTCTTTTTTGCACAAGAAAAAGAAGGCGGTAGCAGAAAAATATATGCTGATGTAATGAAATATTTTACCATCATTATGGCGATTATATTTTTAGGAGTTACTATTTTCTATGATATTATAAAAGGCTTTTTAGGAAGCGAGTATCATGATGAAAGAGGTTTTTTAGTGGTTTCAATATTGTTGCTTGCTAATCTGTTTTTAGGAATTTATTACAACCTTTCTATTTGGTACAAGCTTACTGAAAAAACAAAATATGGCGCTTACCTTTCTATTTTTGGCGCTATAATTACGCTCGCACTTAACTTTATGCTTATCCCAATTATTGGCTTTGTTGGTTCAGCTTGGGCTACTTTAATTTGCTATTTCAGCATGACTGTTGCTTCTTATTATTTAGGGAAAAGACACTTCCCTATTCCTTATCAAATCGGAAGAATTTGTCTATATCTATTTAATATGTTGGGAATTTATTACTTCATCTACTTTAATGATTCGAATATGTGGTTTAACGCTTTATATTTAGTCGGATTTATCATTTCGATATTTGTATTAGAAAAACGGAATAAAACAGTAATTTCAAACCCTAAATAATTGTATTAAAAATGAACATAAAAATTGTAAATAAATCACAGCACGATTCTCCAGCATACGCAACTTCACAGTCGGCAGGATTGGATTTAAGAGCTAATTTAATAGAGTCAATTACCTTAAAACCATTGGAAAGAACTCTAGTTAAAACAGGGTTATTTATTGAACTCCCTGCTGGATATGAAGCGCAAGTTCGTCCTAGGAGTGGATTGGCGTATAAAAAAGGAATTACAGTACTAAATTCTCCAGGTACTATTGATGCTGATTATAGAGGAGAAATAGGCGTAATTTTAGTTAATCTTTCGGCTGAAGAGTTTATTATTGAAAATGGGGAAAGAGTAGCACAAATGGTAATTGCAAAACACGAACAAGCAAATTGGGTTGAAGTTGAAACCTTAGAAGTGTCAGAAAGAGGTGCAGGAGGTTTTGGAAGTACAGGAGTAAAATAAAAGATGAAAAAAGGACTAATAATTTTATTGTGTTTTATGAGTGTGCAAACTTTTGCGCAATGGAAATCCTATTATCCAGAGGGAAAATCCAAGAATAAAAAAGCTGTTGAGCAAGAAGTTGATAAGGATGATTTCATGTACAATACTCATTTTTTTGGGGCTTTAAAAGCAAAATCTTTAGAAAATTTTGAGGAGGCTCTAAAGCAATTTCAAAAATGCATACAGTTAGATGATAAGCAGGCAGTTCCTTTTTACGAATCGGCATTAATTAATAAAAACCTAGGGAATTTAGCTTTAGCTGAGGAGCAAATCAAAATAGCCACTTCACTTAACGAAAAAAATAGGTGGTATCAAATAGTTTATGCCGAAATTTTATTCAGTAATCAGGATTTCAAAAATGCTGCCGTTCAGTACAAAAAATTATTACTTAGTGAGCCTGGAAATGAAGAGCTCTACTACATGTTAGCTGACACTTATATTTATGATAATAATTTTTTAAAAGCAATTGCTGTTTATGATGATTTAGAAGGAAATAAAGGTGTTGAAAAGATGATTTCAATGCAGAAGCACAAGCTGTATATGGAGTTGCAAAAAAAGAAAAGTGCGATAAAAGAATTGGTAAATTTATTAACTAAATTCCCAAATGATATTGAGGCTTTGGAAATTTTATCAGAAGTATATTTGTTGAATGATGAAAAAGAAAAGGCTTTTGAAATCTTTAAAAAACTAGCAATTATTGCTCCTAATAACGGAAGAATACACTTAACTTTAGCAGATTATTATCGCGAACAAGGGGATAACATAAAGTCCTTTGAAGAGTTGCAGCTGGCTTTTAAAAGCACAAAACTAGGAGTGGATATTAAGGTGAGAATTTTAGTTTCTTATTTTCAGCTACTTGCCGTAAATGATATTATGCATGAGCAGGCTTATACATTAGCAAAATTATTGATTGAGGCTCATCCAACAGAGGTAAAACCCCATGCTGTTTATGCGGATATACTCTATACAGATAATCGTTTTAATGAAGCTAAAGAGCAGTATTTACTTGTATTGGAAAAGGACAAAACAAAGAGCCAAGTATGGAACCAAGTATTGTTTATTCAGGCAGAACAAAATGATTTTGAAGGAATGTTAAAAACAAGTGAAGAGGCCTTAACTTATTTTCCGACCGACCCCTTGTTCTATTATTTTAATGGGGTATCTAACAAACGGTTTAAGCATTATCCTGAAGCAATTTCAGTATTGGAAATGGGGATTGAATTTGTTATTGATAATGAGATGTTATTGCTAGAGTTTTATTCTTCTTTGGCTGACTCTTATCATGCAATTAAAGAGCATAAATTGTCGGATGAATATTATGAAAAAGCATTAGCTATTGATTCTAATAATGTGTTGGTTTTAAATAATTATGCATACTACCTTTCAGTAAGAAAGATAAAGTTAGAAAGAGCAAAAGAAATGTCATTGAAGTGCAATGAGTTGGGAAAGGATAATGGCACCTATCAGGATACTTATGCTTGGATTTTATACGAGCTTAAGGAATATGAGCAAGCAAAAGAATGGATAGAAAAAGCTTTGGAAAATGGTGGGGATAAAAGTGCTGTTGTGGTAGAGCATTATGGCGATATTCTATATCAACTGAAGGATGTTGAGGATGCAATTTCCCAATGGAAAAAAGCAAAAGAACTAGGAGAGGCAAGCAAATTTTTGAATCAGAAAATAGAAGAAGGGAAGCTTTATGAATAAGTTATTGTCATACTTTTTTTTAATTCTCACTCTTAGCTCTTGCAGTGTTAAAAAGGAAAGGATTTTCGCCACTCTTGCTGTAAGAGATGCTCAACTCGTAATTGATAAAGTGAATGCAGCTAACAAAATTCCTGAATGGCTGTCCTTAAAAGGAAAGGTAAATTTGATTAAGGACGAGAGAGACATCACGCTAAATATTAATATTAAATGCAGAAAGGATAGTATTATTTGGTCTTCTGTTAGTGCTCCGTTTGGTATTGAATTATTCAGAACTATGCTAACTCCTGACTCTGTATATTATATCAACCGTACAAACAAGACTTATTTTATAAAACCTATTTCTCATATTTCTGAAGTATTAAAAGCAGCTATTTCTTTTGATGAAATTCAACAGATGATTACAGCTACTCCAAAAATTATTAATCAAAAATATCAGATTGCTAGTGGAGCTGATTCAAAATCAACTATTATCTTCACAGAAGATATAAGATATCAAATTAGTGAACGGATATTTAGAATATTAAGCGCCAGTATTCTTGATGGGGACAATGAATTAGCCTATAGGTTTTCGGATTATACAGATGAGGCAGGTTTTGTGTTTCCAAAAAAGTTTAACTTAGAGGTTAAGTCTATTAAAACTTTTGGCCTTACTTTAACATATTCAAAAGTAGTTTTTGACCAACAGCAGCAAACGCCTTTTAAAATACCAAGTTCTTATGTTGAGGCAAAATAAATATATCTTTTTATTTTTCGGGATTTTACTGAGTTTCTCAGCCTTTTCTCAAACGAAAGAACAGCTGAAAAAACAAAAGTCGAGTATTGAAAAAGAAATTAGTTTTACTACTAATTTATTGAATAAAACCAAGGCAAATAAAACTAAATCCTTAAGTTACTTGAAGGTATTGAATAAGCAAATCAACAATAAAGAACGCTTATTACAAACCTTGAATATCGAGATAAGTTTATTGAATAAGCAAATACAAAAAACAGAGCAATCCATTATTAAAACAGGGCAATCCATTATTGCTGAACATGAAAATTTGGAGTTGCTAAAAAGTGAATATGCAAAGATGATTTTTGCTTGCTTTAAGAAAAAAGGCACCCGTAATGATTTGATATTTATTATTTCTGCAGAAGATTTTAATCAAGCGTATAAGCGAATAATTTACTTAAAACAATATGCCTCTTTCCGAAAAAATCAGGCTGAAAAAATTACTGAAAGCAAGAGAGAGTTAGAAAGTAAAAAGGTTAGTTTAAATGACCAGAAGAACCAACTTTTTTCAGAGTCAGTATCCAAAAAAGAATTAGTTGGCGCTAAGAAAAATGAGTTAAATACAATTAGCGAAACTAAGCAGGAAAAACAAGAGTTAGTTAACAAGTTAAGCAAATCAGAAAGGTTGTTTAAAAAACAATTACAGGAAAAACAAAAGAGAGCAAAAGCCCTAGACAATAAAATTAGAAAAATAATTGAGGAAGAAATCCGAAAGGCAAGAGAGGAAGCAGAAAAGAAAAATAAAGGATTTTCTCTAACTCCTGAAGCAATGGCTTTGTCATCAGAATTTAATAATAATAAAGGAAAATTACCTTGGCCACTAGCAAAAGGGGTAATTGTACAGGGGTATGGTAAGCAAAAACATGCTGTTTTTGCAGGAGTGGAAACATTCAATAACGGGATTGATATTGCTACAGATAAAAATACGAGTGTAAGGGCTGTTTTTGATGGTACCGTTAGCAGGATATTTTTTATTAAGGGGGAAGGAAAAGCAATTTTAATGAATCATGGGGAGTATTTTAGTGTGTATTCCGGCCTAAAAGAGGTAAGCGTAAAAGTGGGCGATAAACTACTTGCAAAGGAGAAAATAGGGGTTGTATTCACCCAAGAAATAGAAGAAAAAACACAGTTGCATTTTGAAATTTGGAAGGGCTATGATAAGCATGACCCATCTAAATGGTTATATAAGGCCTATTAAAACAATTTGCATAAATTTGTACTCTCATTTTAACAATTAAAATTATGACATCAGCAATATTATTAGGAATGGTTGGCCCTTGGCAAATTGTACTTATTGTTTTGGTTTTTTTATTAATGTTTGGCGGTAAAAAAATTCCAGAATTAATGAAAGGACTAGGAAAAGGAATGAAAGAATTCAAGGAAGCTACTAAAGACTTGAAGGACGATAATAAAGAAGATTAATACCTTTAAGCATTGACAACTTTCCGATCCTTTAAACAGGTGCAAAACGCACTTTCAAACGCAACTACTAATTGTGTAGAAATTACCTATTCTTACCTTAATGCTATTACTGAAAACCAGCACTTAAATGCTTTTGTTGAGGTATATACTGATGAGGCTTTAGAGCAAGCTTTAGCTGTAGATGAAAAGCTAAAAAAGGGTACTGCAGGTAAGTTGGCAGGAATGGTAATTGGAATTAAAGATAATTTATGTTATCAAAACCATAAAGTATCTGCTGCATCCAAAATGTTAGATGGTTTTGAATCTTTGTTTAGTGCAACCGTTATTGAAAGATTATTAGCTGAAGATGCAATAATTATTGGTCGCTTAAATTGTGATGAATTTGCAATGGGATCTGCTAATGAAAATACAATTTATGGTGCAGTAAAAAATCCAATTGACAATACAAAAGTAGCAGGAGGAAGTTCAGGAGGTTCGGCAGCAGCAGTTGCGGCAGGACTTTGTTTGGCAGCACTAGGAAGCGATACTGGAGGGTCAATTAGACAGCCAGCAGCATTTTGTGGTATTGTTGGTCTTAAGCCAACTTATGCACGTGTTTCTCGCTATGGATTAATTGCTTACGCATCTTCATTCGACCAGATAGGACCCTTAACAAATACTGTTGATGATGCCGCTTTATTATTAGAGGTAATTGCAGGTGCTGATGAGTTTGATAGTACTGTTTCTACAAGAAAAGTTGAGGAATATTCCAAAGCAAAATTGGACAATAAACCTAAGCGAATTGCTTACATAAAAGAATGTTTGGAAAGCAAAGGGTTGGACCCAGAGATAAAGCAATTAATAGAAACTAAAATTGCTGAATTGAAAGAACAGGGGCATGTTGTTGATCCTATTTCTTTTCCTTATTTGGATTATTTAGTGCCTACTTACTATGTAATTACTACAGCTGAGGCATCTTCTAATCTTGCTCGTTTTGATGGCGTGCATTACGGATATAGAAGTGAAAATATTACTGATTTGGAAGGGACTTATATCGATAGCAGAACAGAAGGATTTGGAGAAGAAGTAAAAAGAAGAATTATGCTAGGAACCTTTGTGTTAAGTGCAGGGTATCATGATGCCTATTTTACGAAAGCACAAAAAATAAGACGCCTAATTCAAGATAAAACCAATGAGATGTTTGAGGATTATGATTTTGTAATTTCTCCTACAACTCCTCATACTCCTTTTGCAATAGGCACAAAACATACCGACCCAACAATTATGTATTTGGAGGATATTTTTACGGTACAAGCAAATCTTGCTGGTAATCCAGCAATTTCAATTCCTTTAGGAGAGCATTCCAACGGACTTCCGATAGGATTACATTTAATGGCAGACCATTTTAAAGAAGCAGATTTATTAGCCTTTTCGAAACACCTAAGTAAAAAGGCATAATTACTATCTTTGTGCTATGAAGCAATTTCTTTTTATAGTATTTCTTTTTTTTTCAAGCGGTATTTTTTCACAAAACAATTTACCTTATAAAGTAGGTGAATAT
>Ga0308011_10000904_pt1 | contig 14318 bp, 29 predicted proteins | sample Neamet177_FD_203144 | JGI IMG/M metagenome (GOLD analysis project Ga0308011, IMG submission 203144) | Marine microbial communities from water near the shore, Antarctic Ocean - #177 | ecosystem: Environmental > Aquatic > Marine > Unclassified | place: Southern Ocean | collected 2014-07-25 | reverse complement strand
GCTATGAATGTAGCTACCAAAATATTTGAAGGCAACACATCAATAGATATGAAACACTACAACCTATGTCTAATGGTAGCGAAAGCTACAATAACAGAAATGGAATTCAATAACTTGACATCTTACGATGGACAAATAAATCAAGCATAATGGAGAGTCCTAACGTAGCCCTTCTTATTGCAGTATTAGATATTGCAAAAGAATACGATGTAGTCTTATTACCACAAGATTAATCTGATGAGCAAAGGTTTAAACACCTGCGAAACTATCACTTTTTACCACCTCTACTAGAGTAACGACTAGAATTGATCAGGAGAAATGATAGTCATTAATCAATTAAATTATAAATTATTATGAAAAAGAATGAAAGACTGCCTAAAGCAGAGTATTTCCAAATGAGATACGACAATGCGATAGAGAATAATCTATCTAGTAAGGCTGAGTACTACAAGAGTAGACTCGTGCAGATGGGAGAGTGGAGTGAGGTTAAGGTTACAACGTGTGATATTAAAGGAGGTAGAGGTACTGGATTACAGAGACACGAGATGGACTTTGGTAAAGGAGGAGAGTCCCTTGTCTTCTATAGTATGTAAGATTAACTGATGAGGAATCAATTTCCGAAACTAGCAGAAATGCTAGTCTTAATCAATAAAAATACTATCAATTATGAAAGAAGAACAAGTTTATATCAGTAAGAAATCGTTTGACAACATAACTCTTAAAGAGTTCTTACTAGAGTATGCAAACGTAAAAATCCAAGACAATTGGTCTGCAACTGCTGACTACTATTGTCATTCAGAAGATTCAGCGTGTGGTAGCACTTTATATGTTTTAAAAGAAAGTGGAGTCAGTCTAAATATTGCAGAAAATGTATATCTAGAAGACTACGCTTTACACGAAGCGTTATGGGAGTTCTTAAGTGGAGATAATTACAACTTTAATATAGAGGTAGATATGATACTCCATCTGTGTGAAGATATTCTTGAGGAACTAGAAGACCAATGGGCTAATGATGAAGCATATAAAGAGAGTCTATGTCAATACTTTGAGGTAGAAATAGAAGAGGAAGAAGAGGAGTTTCTTCAGAAGGAGTTTCTTCAGAAGGAGACAGAATACCAAGATGAATTAGAATACCAGCGAAAAAAAGAGTTATATAAAGGAGTTACGCAATACAATTATAAGTCATTTCCAGACGAACATAAAGCTAGAAAAGATAGTAATGGTAATTTCCTTAGAGATTAGCTGATGATGGATTCAATATCCGAAACTATGTTAGGCAACTAGCATAGTCCTAATCAATACATAAATTATGAACACAGAATTTAACGAGATAGACCAAGCTATAATAGGCAAGGCTTATTATCAGCAATTTAGAGAGTGGTACGCAGATGGTAATGTTATAAGGGAAGTTACAACACCTCTACCAGTAAAAATATATTACAGAACACAAGATGCACAATATCGCAACAAATTAGATGGAATTAAAAACCTATATGATTATTTTGTAGATAATGTTTACTATGATGAATGCTACTTTGTAAAGGATGAGTATAGTTATAAAATAGAATGGAGAAATAATTTAAATAAATAAATATGTTAGAATATATAGATTTCACATCAATTTGTGAAGATTACGATTTAAAAAGTGGCGACTTATCGCCAACTCAAACACTTGAATTGGAAAGACTAATTTGGGAATTTATAAATCAAAATAAATAACTATGGAAGAAAAAAGAACTTTAGGTAGTTACCTAAAAGAATGTGAGCAATTAGTCAAAGCTAATTCAGTTCATATTGAAAGTATCACAAAAGTTGTGGACAAATTAATTGGAGATGAAAAAAAAGAGTATAAGACTTGCGACAAATGTTGCTACGATATTTTAGATAGTGAGGGAGAGGTTATGGAACACGAATGTCAAGTAAGCCTAGAAGATTATAGTAATATGAAAGAAGCTAGAGATTATTATATGAGAAAAGTAATTCTAGAACAACAAGCACTTAATAGAAAAATAAAAGCTAAAGAAAAGTCTGCTTATAAGAAGACCTTTAGCATATTTAACTGGTACATTTCAGAGAATCATTATGTAGAGGTATTTTATGATGTGATACCAAAGGATTACGGAGATAGGGAGACACCAAGCTATCCTCAATATGTTGAGGTATCAAGTATGACATTGTATGGAGATGATGTTACAGAACTATTTGAGCATAGAATAGAAGAGATAGAACACGAAATTAATAACGAAATAGAATAATATGATTAAAGAACTAATTAAAGCGTTTAAAGAGAATCCTAGACAGACTATAGAGGACTTATTACTGCTATTGTTTATAGCATTTTTATTCTATGTCAGCATATGGATATTTTATTAACACCACACCTCACTACTATAAAACGTAGTGGGGTTTTCGTGGTACTAACCAATAAATAATATTATGAATTTAACTACAGAACAAATAATAAGATTATACTTATTTATGAGAAGTGTTCCGTCACAAGAAGATATAGAGCAATACTATATTAAGAATATCATGCCCTATGACTCTAAGCATTCAATTGCTGAAATCTTAAGGTTTGGTAGAGAGAGAATGATAGTTTGGGATTAATAATTAAAAAAAACTAAAAACAATAAAATAATATGAAGAAGAATATGAATATGAACACAGAAACTAAATGGACAAAACTAGCTAAGGATAACTTAGTAGGATGTCAAATATTAAAAGTAAAGTATATGTCAGAGGAAGAAAAAGAAGGTATGGGATGGTACAAATCTCCTTTGTGTATGCTAATGAGTAAGCCAAGTGGAGAACAATTTTGGATGTACTCTTCAATGGATGATGAGGGTAATGATGGTGGGGCTTTATTCACTACTATTGAGGACTACGACACTATCCCAACATTATAAGTAAGAATTGATTGATTCCCAATGCCTCAATGCGTAAATGCATTGGGGATTTTTGGGTACTAATCAAAACGTAAATTATTATGAAAATACTAGAATTATTTAGTGGCTCACGTTCAATCGGCAAAGTAGCTGAGCAACGTGGTCACGATGTATTCTCTGTTGACAATGTAGACTATCCAAATACTAATTGGGTAGGAGACATTTTAGATTGGGACTACAGACTAAACGAAATGCAAGTAGGAGAGTTAGGTGATTTCTACGTTCCAGATGTTATCTGGGCATCACCACCTTGTACTGATTTCTCAGTAGCTTGTATCGGTAGGAAGTGGGTAAGTGGTCACGAATTTAAACCTAAGAATGCTGATATGCTAGGCATCAAGATATTAGAGAAGACTTTAGAAATTATTAAGTTCTATCTTGAAAAGAATCCTCAACTTAATTGGTACATAGAAAATCCTAGAGGCAAGATGCGTAAAGCACCACATTGGAATGAGATAGAGAACAGAAGAGAGACCATAACCTATTGTCAATATGGAGATGAAAGAATGAAACCTACTGACATATGGACTAATGATTTCGGATGGACTCCAAGAGTAATGTGTAAGAATGGAGACCCTTGTCACGTATCTGCACCGAGAGGTAGTAGAACTGGTACACAAGGATTGAAAGGTAATCACGAAAGGAGTAAGCTACCAACTGACTTATGTAAAGTTATTATAGAGTCGGCTGAAGAAGAATACGGACTCAATGCTAACTACCCACAAGAATATACTTGTTGTGGAGATGAGGTGGTAGGATGGGTAGAGGATTACGGAATATGTCCAACGTGCAAAGAACATATATAGATTAACTGAAGAGGATTCAATATCCGAAACTAATAGGGTTACCTATTAGTCTTAATCAATACATAAATTATGCCAAATTATATAGTAGAATTACGAGAGTATACAGATAGTGGAGACTACATAGAAAATGACTATGACTTTGCTACAAAAAACGATGCAATGAAGTTTGCATATGACCACAAAGGAGAGGTTTACGCTATCCTAGAGTACCAAGATGATAAAAATTATGACCCTAAACATATTAGCTTATGATGACTAAAGAACAAATGGATTCAGATGATGCATTGCTGATATGGATACAACGCTTGAAACAAGCATTAAAGAGTGGAGATGTAATGTATGCAATGGAGTGTGATAAAATGATATATAAACTTAAAAGGGCTTAAAGAATCATAATTGTTGTTTAGTTCTAATTTACCTCACTACTATAAAACGTAGTGGGGTTTTTTAGGTAAAAACCAATACTAAATATATGAATGAAATTAAATTAGGAAGAGAAATAGTCTTTTCCAAAATCGGAAAACAAGTAATGTACTATGTGTATTACTTAAGTAGCTCATCGTACCAGTATTTTCAAACTGAAAACGATAGGTCACAATTTATTGCAAATCACAAATTAATTATTAACTTAAAAACAGAAAATTATGCCTAATCACGTTTATTGCCACATTACTATTAAAGAAGAGGATAAAAAAACTCTTAAAAAACTAGTAGATAATGAAAGAGGTATTGCAGGATCTTTAATCCCAATGCCGAAAGAGTTAGAGAAAACAACATCTCCAACTAGAATAGTTTCAGAAGAACAACACAAATTAAATTTGAAAAAGAAAGATACAGAGAAGTTTTGGTCTAACGAAATTACCCAAGCTATGTCTGTAGATTTTAAAGACAGATTTCTTTTTGACAATTGGTATGACTGGAGTCATTACCATTATGGAACAAAGTGGGGATGTTATGACAATGAGTTAGATGATACAAGTTACACATTCACAACTGCTTGGAGTCCATTGACTGAAGACATCTTAGAGAGATTAGCTAAACATATTCCTACTTTTTATTATACCTATGAAGAAGAAACTGGATGGGGAGGCTCTTTAGAGTTTGAAAATGGGGTTTGTATAGAAGCTAAAAGCTACGATTGTCCAAGCTGGGGAGAGGAACAATGTTTTGTCATTAATAAGGCTGGAGTTATAAAGCAAGATGATGAATTACTGAATCTAAAGTGGGATAGCGAGTCTACAGAAAAGAGGTATAATCAAGTAGATGAATCAGGAGGGAAATGGGCTAGTTATTGTGAGGTTTGTAAATTAGAAGAGGCTCACAACGATGGATATAAGGAAAGTAAGGTAGGATGGTACTTTTCTTGTAATCTTAGTGACTACTTAGGAGATACTCTTGAAGATGCCTTAAAGACTATAGCCAAAACTAGCAATCATTGGAACTTGCCAACTCTAGATGGTAAGGAGGTTATTATTGATGAAGTAGAAGAGGAACGAAATCCAATAATATGGGGGTAAGAGGATATAATGATAGAGAAGATGAACTAGAAAAAAGAATCTTAAAAGAGAAGTTGAAAGAGAAACCAAACTTTAGATTAATTAGATGGTTACAACAACTAAACTTAAAAGATTTCTTAAGGTTCAGAAAGAAAAAATAGACCTTTTGTTTAGATTATACGAAAGTTTTTGTATAGTTTCGCAAAGGTTATTTTATTTATTAACAGAAGAGGGGTAGGTGAAGGCACTTTGCCTACTAACTTTAACGGATGTATAAGAGCATTCATTTAATTTATTATTGTTTATCTACCCCTTTTTTTAAAAATATTATATGAAAAAATTAACCGATTATCTTGTTTCAGATTTGAAACAAAAAAAATATCTAAAAGAAATTATGGATGCGAGGTTTGTTGATATGGACAACTACTTTAAATATAGTGGAAAGGTAGAGTCTAATGGAAACATTGTCAGTATGACTCCAAAGTATAGGCGTAAAAATATTGTGAAAATAAATAACAATATGTCTAAATATAAATTAAAAAATTACTATGAGCCAAGAAAATAACTATGAAAGAGTTCCTCATTATTATGTAGGAACTAACAAGAAAAGAAATTACCAAGCACGTTATGTAGTTACAGACTTTGAATGCACATACAACATTGGTACGGCAGTCACATACTGCTTACGAAGTTCCAGAAAACATCATACACCTGTGCAGGATCTTTACAAAGCTATAGCACATTTAGAATTTGAAATTGAACGACTAAAAGAAAACAAATAATATGAAGAAAGAAATATTTAATAATTATGCTACTGCTATAGCACAACAATTTCATCTACAATTAGATGATGTGTTTACTAAAAGCAGAAAAAGAGAATTAGTAGATGCAAGACAAATGTTGTATTACCTCTGTATGGAAAGACCTATCCGAGTGGCATATATCAAACGATTTATGGGAGAAGCAGGACTTGATGTTGCCTACACCACTATCATACATGGATATAAGAAAGCCAAAGACTTAATAGATAACGATAGCGACTATCAGCATATGATAGATAAGATTCAAGAAAATGTATAGCATTGAAGAAGTATATTTACAAGCATTAAAAGACTACTCTGCAATACATCAAGTTTTACAAAATGGAGATAGTGTTATTAATATGGGAGTTAAGATCCAAAAGTTTAATGACTACATAGAAATACTAAATTGCTCTAAAGGTGGTGATTATTTTACAAGTTTTAATGACCAAGAATACAAACTAATTTTAAAGGAGGGATGGAAAGTCGGATGCATAAAGACTGCAATGAACAATTGCCTACATAAGCTTAACCTTATAGAGGACAAGATGAAAATTGAAGTAAACACAAGAAAAAACGACAAGCACATTCAGAATTTAAAAAACAGAAGAGAGAGTATTTTAAAGAAATACTCAAAACACAATAACAAATTAATTAAAATCAAAACAAATGGAAAAGAAAAACATTTACAAAGCCCTAGCTGATTTTCAGCAGGAAGTTCCCGTGTTATTAAAAGGCACAGATGGTTATGGATACAAGTATGTTCAGCTTGAGCATATCATAACACAAATTAATCCTTTACTTAAGAAACATAATTTAGGCTTTACCCAGTTAATAGAGGGCGAGGGTCTTACTACAATATTGTTTCATACAAAAAGTGGAGAGTCTGTTCAGTCTGCCTCTAGTATACCACATTGTGATATGAAAGGCATGAATGCATATCAGTCTGCTGGTGCAGGTATTACCTACTACAGAAGATATGCTTTGTCGTCTATGTTAGGAATCATAGCTGATTCAGATACAGATGCAAAAGTTTATACTAAAAAGCCTAAAAAATCTGCTCCAGAAAAACCAGCAGAGCATTGGGTACTTGACATTGGAGATGAGAAGTGGGATGGGATATTAGGATATATTGCACAAAACAAAAATCTAGGGATGCCTAAGATTGTAGAGAATCTTGAGGCTAGATACAAGATTAACGCAGTAGTTAAGAAAGAAATGACTAAATACATATCATTGTGAAAAAAATCATAGCACAACTTAAAGATGACAAGGCATATTATGGAAAGTATGGGCAACAATGGTTGTCTAACTCTGACTTGTACTCTTTATTAAACGATCCTACAACTTTTAGGCAAGAAAAGGAAACAACTAAAGCAATGATTGAAGGGTCTTATCTTCATACTGCAATGTTAGAGCCTCATAAACTTAAAGATTACGAAATCGTAGATGTAAGTAGTCGTAACACAAAAGCTTACAAAACAGCTATATCTGAGTCAGCACAAAGCATTTTGCTGTTGCAGTCTGAGGTAGATAATATAGAAAAATGTGTACAAACGATGAAAAGCAATATAGATTTTTGTGAGAATATATATAAACTTGGTAATGAATTTGAAGTGCCTATTGTAGGTCGTATTTTTGGTATGGACTTTAAAGGTAAGGCTGATATTGTTTGTGAAAACACCCTTATAGACATTAAAACTACTGGCAACATAAAAGACTTTAAGTATAGTGCAAGAAAGTATAATTATGATAGCCAAGCATATATATATAAGGAGTTATTTGGTAAGCATCTTGAGTTTTATGTAGTAGATAAAACTACTCAACAACTTGGGATATTTAACCCAACAGAAGAGTTTTTAGATAGAGGTAAAAATAAAGTAGAAAATGCTTTGTTAGTTTATAATCAATTCTATGGCGTAGACAAGACTCACGATATTAACCAATACATTTCCTATGAAGATCTTTAAAATGATTAAGGAGTTAATTACTCCTCCTAATACTATTATGTGGATTCAAGTTCCAATATCTGCTGATAGTATTGATGATAAGACAGACATTATCATCGCAACTATAAATAAATTGGAGCAAACAATTAAAATAAATAAAATATGACAGACAAAATTTATGTAGGAAGTGGGGTATCAAAATTTGATGGAGACCAAGTAGCTTGTAGTCTTTGTTTAACCGACATACCTCAAGAACATATGTTTGAGTATAATGGAAAAAAGTACATTAAACTTATAGTTCAGAAAAAACGTGAGGCTGACCAGTATGGAAAGACTCACTATGTGGCAATTGACACTTGGAAGCCTGAAGCAAAAGCTGAAACTCCAAAGGTAGTAGACCAAGAGCCAGACTTACCATTTTAATTTTAAGAAGAGTAGGGAGCAACGAAATATTTGCTCTCTATTCTTTTTTTTTTATAAAAAAATATATATCTTCACATTCTTATCAAATTATTAACATTTTAACATATTCTGTCATTAATAATTGAGCATAAGTTAGTTACACAAAACTAAATTAACATAAATCAAACATAATTAAATGAAAGTTACCATATTTAAGAACATTAAAAATACATCTCAGCCTTTCTACGTAGATGTTTCCCAAATACTATCAAGGATACAAGAAGGAAATTGAAATGATTGAGTAAAAATAATATGTCTAGAGAAAGTCGAGTCCAAAAGAAATTTAATAAAGCAATTATTACCTGCAATTTGTTTTAGTGGACAATTTACAAAAAGAAATGATAACTCTCTTAACGTGCATAGTGGGTTAATCTGTTTAGACTTTGATGGGTATACATCTAATAAAGAGTTGTTGCAAGAAAAAGAAAGATTAGCTAAAAACAAATTTGTTTATTCTGTTTTTGTTAGTCCAAGTGGTTTAGGTCTTAAGGCATTGGTTAAGATCCCAACTAATGTAGAAAATCATAAGGGATACTTTTTGGCTTTACAAAAACATTTTGATTCCCCTAATTTTGATACGACATCTAAAAATGTATCAAGAGTATGTTACGAGTCTTATGATCCTTTAATATATATTAATACTATTTCTAGCATATGGGATAGTATTGAGGTACAAGAATATACTGAAGTAACTAGGCATCAAGATGTTTCAACAATTGCAATCACAGATGAAAACAAAATTGTAGAAATACTTTTAAAGTGGTGGAATAAAAAATATGGAATGGTAGATGGAGAGAGGAATAACAACGTATACATATTAGCTGCTGCTTTTAATGATTTTGGAATTAATCAAACTTTAGCAGAATACATTATAAATAGATTTGCTACAAAAGATTTTAACGAACAAGAAGTTAGAAGAACTATTCAATCAGCTTACTCAAATAAACATAACTTTGGGACTAAGTATTATCAAGATGAGGAAAGGATAAGCCAAGTAAGAGACAAGTTAAAGCGTGGAGTATCAAAAAAAGAAATTAGATCTCAATTAAAAGAGTCCAACATTGAGGTCGGTGTAGCAGACAATGTAATTAACAGACTTGAAGAAGAACAAGCTAATCATCAATTTTGGACAAAGAACGAAAAAGGAACTATTAAAATAGTACATATTTTATTTAAGAATTTTTTAGAGGAAAATGGTTTTTATAAATTTAATCCAGAGGGTAGCAAGAGTTATGTTTTTGTAAGAGTAACAAATAATCTTATTGATCATACATCAGAAAAAGAATTAAAAGATTTTATTCTTACTTATTTAGAGGGTATAGATGATTATAGCGTGTACAATTATTTTGCAGAGCATACAAGATATTTTAGAGAAGAGTTTTTGACTCTTTTAGCATCAATTGATGTATACTTTATAGAAGATACTAAAGAAACTGCGTATCTATACTATAAGAATAGTGCAGTTAAAATAACTAAAGATAGAGTTCATATGATAGACTATCTAGATTTAGGTGGTTATGTATGGAAAGATCACGTTATAGATAGAACATTTAATATTTGTGATATAAAGGAATGTGACTATAGAGTTTTTATATCAAACATATGTAGGAGTGATGAGAGTCGTATTCAATCTATGAGGTCTACAATAGGCTACCTACTACATGGATGGAAGAATCTATCTTATAGCCCTGCAACTATCTTAAACGATGAAGTCATCTCAGAAAACCCAGAGGGTGGGACAGGTAAAGGTTTATTTATGAATGCCTTGTCTCATATGAAAAAGCTTGTAGTAATAGATGGGAAGTCATTTAACTTTGACAAAAGCTTTGCGTATCAATTAGTCTCTGCTGATACTCAAATATTATGTTTTGATGATGTAAAAAAGTCTTTTGATTTTGAAAGATTGTTTTCTGTTGTTACGGAAGGGCTGACCCTTGAGAAGAAAAACCAAAATTCAATCAAGATACCTTTTTCTAAATCTCCTAAAGTCGCTATTACTACAAACTACGCTATTAATGGAGAGGGAACAAGTTTTGAACGTAGGAAATGGGAATTAGAATTAACGCAACACTATACAAAAGACTTTACACCATTGGTAGAGTTTGGAAAATTAATGTTTGGAGAGTGGGATGATGATGAGTGGTGTCAGTTTGATAACTATATGATTTCAAATCTACAATTGTATTTAGACAATGGACTGCTTAAAAGTGTTTTTATAAATCTTGAAATCAGAAAATTTAGTCGTAAAACAAGTTACGATTTTATGGAATGGTGTGGTATATTAAACAATACAGAGAAAGAAAAGTTTAATATAGATAAAAGAATGTATATGAATGATTTCTATAATGACTACACAACAGAGAACAATATACCTGCTTATGGTAAAGATGCTATATCAAGAACTAAATTTAACAAATGGTTATTGTCTTATGCAGCATATAAAAATCATTTAACGACTACAAGTGGTAGAGATATGATTGGTAAGTGGTTTCATTTTACTCCAAAAAAACAAGGAGATGGACTTTAGAGATTACCAACTAGATATAATAAAGAAAGGATCTTCTATAATAAAAACAAAAGGGTTTTTATATTTAGCTATGGAGGTTAGAACAGGTAAGACTTTGACAAGCTTAGGTATTTTAGATAAGTTAAAATCTAAAAACGTATTGTTTATTACAAAGAAAAAAGCTATCAGTAGTATAGAAGATGATTATGCATTGTTTAATCCAAGTTTTGAGTTGACTGTTATAAATTACGAGTCATTACATAAGCTTCCAGCTTGGAAACTTTATGATGGAGTTGTTATAGATGAGGCTCATGGGTTAGGCAAGTTTCCAAAGCCTAGTAAAAGGGCGAAAGACATCAAAGAGTTGCTTAGAGTTAATCGTAATGCTAGTGTGATACTAATGAGTGGCACACCTACTCCAGAGTCTTATAGCCAAATGTATCATCAAGTATACTCTCTAGCCAGTAATCCTTTTAAGACTCACAGAAATTTTTATTCTTTTTCTAAAAAGTATGTTGATGTCACACAAAAAAAACTTAGTAGTTTAATTGTTAATGATTATAGTGGTGGTAGAATAGAGATTATTGATATAATGCAACCATATACTATTAATTATTCTCAAAAACAAGCAGGATTTATTACTGAGACTACTGAAGAAATATTAAGAGTACCTATGCATCCAAACACTATAGACATAGCGAAGAAATTAAAAAAGAATTTAGTAGTAGAGGGTAAGGATGAGGTTATTTTAGCCGACTCATCTGTTAAATTGATGATGAAGTTACATCAAATATATTCTGGAACTGTTAAGTTTGAATCAGGAAACTCAATGGTAATTGACTATGAGAAAGCTAAGTTTATAAAATCTCATTTTAAAAACAAGAAAATTGCAATCTTCTATAAATTTAGGGAAGAGTTAAATGCCATCAAGCACGTTTTTGGAAAGGATGTTTGTGTTGATCTAGAATGTTTTAATACTACAGATAAAATTATAGCGTTACAAATTGTTAGTGGCAGAGAGGGTATTAGTTTAAGAAATGCAGAAGCATTAGTGTATTACAACATTGACTTTAGTGCTACATCTTATTGGCAGTCAAGAGATAGAATGACAACTAAAGATAGGAAGTATAACAAGGTGTATTGGATTTTTTCTGAAAAAGGTATTGAAGACAAAATATACAAAGCAGTATTAAAGAAAAAAGACTACACGCTTAGCCATTTTAAAAGAGATTTGTTAGATTTGTAATATGAGGTTCTTAAAGTTTTTGGTAATATGGGTTAGTCAAAACTTAGCTATTCCGTTTTGGGTAGTAGGACATATTCATTTATCTATTCACGATTTTCACGATGCAGTAGAAATTATTTCTTCTTTATCAATGAACATTATAGTGTTGATAGGATTTTTAGAAGACTATAGAAAGAACGGATGACAGAGCAACAAATACAAAGTAAAAGGATTAAAGAATTAGAAAGTGAAGGATACTATGTACTCAAACTTATTAAAACAAATAAAAATGGCATACCAGATCTTTTGGCTATTCCACCAAACTCCGATGTGTTATTTTCTGAAGTCAAAACAAAGACTGGAAGACTTTCTAAATTACAAAAATACAGACTAAAAGAATTAGAAAAACATGGAGTCAAGACAGAAGTTTACAAAGGAACGTAAGTATGATATAGATGATTTCTTTATGGAAAACCTAAAAGAAATGGACTTTGAACTTAGCGTAGTAATAGCAAAATTTATTGAAACTAATTTACAATATATACCATCAAATAATTTAGTGTCTTTTGTGGTAGGAGGATTAGTTGTTTACGAAAAAGAACCTATTGCCTTTGCGTTAGAGTTAGTAAGACCTATAGGAGAGAACCCTATTCTATCTGATATAGACTTAATTACTATAGACGAATATCTTGACTTAATGAATTTAAATTTATATATAAAATCAAATGAATATTGCAAAAACTAATGCCCTCAAAGGGATTGTAGAAGATGTGCTAGGCGTAAACCCCTGCCTAAAAAGTAGAAAAGTAATGTATATACAAGCTAGAGCAATATGTTACGCTATTATGAGAAAAGAAATGAATTTGACTTATCAGTTTATAGGAAGTCAATTCAATATGAATCACGCTACAGTTATGGCATCGTTAGATAATTTTCAAGGTGAAGTAGAAGTTGATTTGGCTTTTAGACATAACTACAGGAAAATCTTACAAGTCTGGAAAAGTGAAAGCAAAGAGTATATTGAATTAGATCCTGTCTATTTAAAAAAAACAGTCAATAATTTGGTAAAGTCAAATAAATTATTAACTTTGGAAATAGAACACCTCCAAACAACTGTTAAAAATATCAAGGAAAAAATAAATGTCTAAAATTTCTAAAGAAGATGTTAATGCAATCAGCCACATTAATTTTGTAGCTAATAGTATTCACGACTTTGGAAATGATATTTATGAAGACCTTATGGAACGAGATCATGAGAAGGCGAAAAAAAAAGCTCAAAACTTAATTAAAGTTTTAGCAGATTTAATCCAATCTTTATCTGATGAAATCTAAAATAAAAACAGAAGGAAAAGGTTACGGTAAAAGACTTAGACTTTCTCACGATGAAGTTGATATTATCTTACAGCGAAGAGCTGATACCTTAGACAACATAAATGACAATACAGCTTTAGACATACACTTAGGAAATAGGGGTATAAATAAAAAAGATGTAGTTAGTGTTAAGCATTGGCAAAGTGGTAGTGGAGATTATAGGTTTTCAATTGTAACAAAAGAAAACTTAGGTTTAGATGAAGAACAAATTTTTGCTAAAGTAAATAACTTTATTGCTAATTATTCTCCAGAGTACCCAGAAATACCTAGGTCTAACTTTAGATCCTACACAAAAGGCACTCACCTGTTAGTTATAAATCCTTCTGATATTCATATTGGTAAGTATGCAAATGAATTAGAGACAAATCAAAACTATAACTGCGAGATAGCAGTACAACGAGTTTTGGATGGTGTTGCAGGTCTTATACATAAAGCAGCAGGTTTTGATGTTGATCGTGTATTGTTTTGCATTGGTAATGACATACTGCATATAGATAACGTATATTCTACAACTACTAAAGGAACGTACCAGGATACAGATGGGAAGTGGTGGGAGCATTATGAGACAGCTTTAATGTTATATGTTAGATGCGTAGAGATGTTAAGGGAAATAGCTCCTGTAGATGTAGTACATAGCATGAGTAATCATGACTATCAATCAGGATTTCATTTGGCTCACACCTTGCAAAGCTGGTTTAGAAAAGCTAAAGACGTTACCTTTGATATAAGCGTAGCTCATAGAAAGTATTATAAGTACG
>Ga0308011_10000903_pt1 | contig 14322 bp, 15 predicted proteins | sample Neamet177_FD_203144 | JGI IMG/M metagenome (GOLD analysis project Ga0308011, IMG submission 203144) | Marine microbial communities from water near the shore, Antarctic Ocean - #177 | ecosystem: Environmental > Aquatic > Marine > Unclassified | place: Southern Ocean | collected 2014-07-25 | reverse complement strand
AACACGACGCCATGGAAATAACGGTGACTTGTCACCCATGGAGTTTGAAAATAACTATTTTAGGAACCAAGCGGGTGTCTAGAAAAATGGGTGCGTATCATTATTTTATTGCTTAAATGCTGTTAACGCACGTGAGTATTAGTATTTTCTGAAGTATGATTGTGAAAGAGTGATGATAGTTATAAATTTAGTTCACGCAGGGTGTTTGTATTATGCGCATTAATATTGAGCTTAAGGTCTTGGCACGGACTTTAGCATTTTTCTGCCCTAGTCTTTTATACACCAATACACCGTCCCTATTTTTATCTTTTCATATGTCTCAAATACTGATAATCACCATCGCATTTTATGATATTTCTCTATCAGTAACGGCTTACATCATATTTATGATCGCCATTAACTTACTCTATACGGTAAACCGTAACACCAAATAAAAAAGGAATTCCCAATGAATAAGGAAGCTACCAATACTTTTGAGCCAACTTTTAACGATGAAATTGATTTAAAAGACATTATTGTCCCGCTGTGGAAGGCAAAATATCGGATATTTTTATCTGGTATGATTTTTTTATTACTTGCCCTAGTGTACTCACTAGGTGGCATTGTGATCCATAAGGCCAAATATGCCAGCCTGCAGGTTCATTTCAACTTTCAGGGTGTTGAAACTGGTAGCTTTCCAAATGGTGAAAAGTTTTCACCACAAGAGCTCATATCTGGATCTGTGTTATCAGAAATTTATAAAAACATTGATAGCCCAGACTTCACATACTCTGAATTAGTTCAAGCGATCCACTTAACCCCAGATTTCGATGGGGCTAATGAGCTAAATACTGTAGTGAATGACCTAATATCAAAAGAAAAAGGCCTAACAAACGCACAATATAGCGAAGCTGTGTCTGGCTATACCACAGAAATTTTGGCCCAATCTAAAAAGAATGTCATCCTCACATTAGACTTAAGCTTGTTTAATGGGAACTTAAAGAAGTCTAGCGACCTATTAACCAGCATTCCAAAAATATGGGCTACGCATGCTATTGAAGACCGTGGTGTTTTGTTTGTGTCTTCTCCTACCGTCAATACTTTAGACAATCGTATTCAGGCGGATGAGATACTCATTCAAGTCAATGTTTTGAGTGACACTCACAGCTTACTTTCTGACAGTGTAACGAGGCTATCTGGGTCACTAGACAATAAATCCATCTCCGATCCAATTTCAGGAATGTCTATTGCAGACTTACGCTATAAGTTAGATTTGGAAAACAAATATAGGATCTCAATACTTAAAGAACTTGTCGTAAAGAATGGTGTAGGCGTCCAAAATGAGGCTTGGTATAAAGGGTTTAGAGACGCTCGCTTAGGAAAATTAGAGCGTGAACGATCTAGCCTTGAGCGAATGGTAAGTGTGTATGAACAAGCACTAATTGAGTTTAATCAGCAACAATATAACCCCACTGATGGCTCCAATTCGCAGGGCGGAAGTAAATCAGGCACCACAGTCTATGCGCCTCAGTATGGTGAAGATGTGATTAACAGACTTTTGATTTTAGGTTCAAAAATGTCTGATCCAGAGTATAGAAAAAGCCTCTTACAACAAAAAATAGACATTTCAACAAAACTACAAACCATCATTACTGAGATTAATTTTTATGATTTTAAAAAGCCATCTAGTGATGTAAATAGTATTTCAGTTGGTGAGATCACCACCCTAATTGCTGAGTCTTTTAAAGAACTTCAAAAAATACATTCAGGCCTTGTGGGTGTGATTCAAGTTTCAAACTTGAGTAATTTAGATGACCGTGGGGAGTTATTTGATTTAGTGGGCAGTGTTAAAGAAAAGGTGTCTAGTAACTTGTCACAAAAGGTCATGCTAAAGGCCATATTAGCCTTTGTTTTGGGATGCCTACTGGGAGTGGTAGCTGTCTTTACAAGGCGATTGCTTCGCTAGAGCGTAATTGCAACCCTGTGTAGATCAAAACACCTCTGTTTATAATGAAAAATGGGCGGCGCAGCCAAATTCACTGTACCACTACAGATCATGGCACTAATATGTGACGTTCAGCTAAGCGTAAACGTTTTGCCAGTAATGAGGTGATCCTGTTTGCCACGAGACTTATGTAGAAAGGCTACACTGACGCCTAGCGCTCACCAAAAGACTCCATCAGCGTCTTACGAAGCGGTTTGAGCAAATAATCCATCAACGTGCGATCGCCCGTACGAATATCCACTTGCGTAGTCATACCTGGCAGTATTTCTAAAACTTTGCCAGTAGTTGTGGTCACTGGATTGGATGATGATGACACACGCACACGGTAATAGATGTCTTCCCCTTGACCTGTTTCTTCTTTTAAAGTATCCGCACTCACGTACAGCACCTTGCCCGTAACACCACCAAAGATGGTGTAATCAAATGGGTCAAAACGGATGTTGGCGACTAACCCAGGGCGAATATAGGCAATGTCCGTAGGCTCTATTTTAGCCTCGATGATCAAATCATCATCCACGGGCACAATTTGCATGATTTCTTCACCGGCGCGTAATACCCCACCCACGGTGGTAACCTTAATGTTTTTTACAATACCGTTCACGTTGGAGGTAAATATGTGGGCTAAACTAACAGCCGCACGAAATGCTTAGAGTGATCTTACGGATCAACCAAGTTCATTTAGTGAGGGATCTAGCAGGACTAGTAAAAAATAAAACAAAAGACGGTCTATCTGACGGTTCCATTATTTTTAATAATGTAAAAAACCCTATAAAACAAACTATTATAAAAATAGATGGCGCGCCAGGAGGGAGTCGAACCCCCGACCAACAGGATCGGAACCTGCTACTCTATCCAGCTGAGCTACTGGCGCATATTTCGCAGCCTTTAATAAGTTTAAGGGTGCCGCGAAGAAGCCGTATGATACGTGTGTTGTGATTGAGGTTCAAGGCCTCCAACTGGGCTTTTTGGTTTACTCTAAGTGCCTTTTGTGAATATTTACATAGCAGATGTCGAGGATTAACCTCTGGCCCTTTCCCGTTTGGTAGTAATGCCGCTATAATAAGGCTAACAATTTTTTAAAGTGGCCTGCGACTGCTGTCGTTCACTTTCTTTTCAATTTTAGTATGAGGCATTCCACGTGATCACATTTAAGCCTGCAGCCCTGTTTAGCGTTTTAGCTGGTATTGTTTTAAGCATTGGTTCATTTACTGTTGTGGCTAACCACGATAGTGACGTAAGCATTGAGGAGCGCATTAGTGCTGTAGGCAGAAGCTGTGTAGAGGGCAAAAGCTGTAAAGCACCTGTTGCCGTCGTTGTAGTCGCACCTGCTGGCCCTTTAACTGGTAAAGAAATTTACGCCAGTGGCTGTGCCGCTTGTCACGACAGTGGCGCTGCCGGCGCACCAAAGCTTGGCGATGTGGCTGCTTGGACTCCGCGCATGGACAAAGGTCTAGAAAAATTATTTTCTAATGCTTTTTATGGTTACAAAGGCATGCCCGCTAAAGGTATGTGCAAGAAATGTGATCAAGACGAAATCAGTTCTGCTGTAACATATTTGGTTGATAACTCTCAGTAATTTTCTGGATGTGTAAAACCCCGGCACTGGCCGGGTTTTTTTGTGCATGAATAAAAAGAAAGGTTTGCTATGTCTGAATATATTAAAGGTATTTTGCTTACTGCGGCTGGAGTTTTGATACTCAGCATTGATGGTTTGTTAATTCGCTTAATTTCAGCCAATTCCTTTGATCTATTATTTTGGCGTGGCTTATTAATGAGTGTCACTATTGCAGTCGTCCTTTTGCTGCAAAAATCGACTCATTCATTCCTACCCATGGACGCTTCTGCACTTAGATCTTCCTTTTTTATGGTGGTTTGCACCATAACCTTTGTGATGGCAATCAATTTAAGCAGTGTGGCTAATGTGCTCGTTATTATTAGCTCTCAGCCACTATTTGCAGCCGTCTTAGGATGGGTGTTCTTGCGAGAAATGCCTCAGCCCATTACTTGGTTGGCGATTTTTCTATCGATGTTGGGCATAGGCTGGGTATTGCTTGGGTCTTGGTCTGAGCCCAATTTTACAGGCGACTTGTTAGCATTAATCTGCTGCCTTGCTTTGGCTGCAAAGTTTGTAAATGACCGTGCCGTTAGCCACAGAGATATGACCCCCGCATTAATACTGGCGGGCCTAGTTACCGCATTAGTAAGCTTTTTTTATGGCGACCCTATGGCATTATCAGGTGTCAGTTGGTGGTATATGGTGGCACTGTGCTTGCTTGTGAGCCCACTAGCTTTTTGTTTGATCACTATAGGCCCTATGCGCATCCCTGCAGCAGAGGTTGGCATGTTAATGCTGCTAGAAACTGCCATTGGCCCACTTTGGGTATGGCTAGTTTTAAGCGAAGCACCCAGCACTACAGCAATACAAGGTGGCTCCTTAGTAATAGGCACTTTGCTTTTACACAGCCTTTATCAGTGGCGCAACAACAAAGCAATCGCAGCCTAGCCTTAGAGGTCTGCAAACATTCCTTTAAGTCCAGCTAGTGTGGCTTGACCTTGGGCCTCATTTTTCTTAGGATCATCATCACCTCGGCCTTGCCACTCCAGATCTTCTTCTGGCAATTCCTCCAAAAAGCGGCTAGGTGAGCACTCTATAAGCTCTCCATATTGCTTGCGCTTGCGGGCCAAAGTGATAGATAAGGTGCGCTTGGCCCTAGTAATACCCACATAGGCTAGGCGACGTTCTTCTTCCACGTTGCCCTCTTCCACGGCGTTTCTGTGTGGTAATAGTTCCTCTTCCATGCCCATTAAAAACACGTGAGGAAACTCCAACCCTTTAGCAGAGTGCAAGGTCATCATTTGCACTCTGTCTGTTTCGTCTTCTTCCTCTTGGCGCTCAAGCAAATCCATCAACACTAGCCGCGCTACCGCATCTCCCATGTCAGCATTATCATTTTTCTCTACGGCCTTTTCTAATGAAGTTTTCAAAGAAGAGATGAGTGTTTCCACGTTTGCCATACGTTTTTCGGCCATCGGTGGGCCACTACTAGTTTGTAGTAACCAATCTTGATATTCCATGTCGCGCACCATTTGTCGTACGCTGGCTATAGGATCTTCCTGCTGAGATTTTTGTGACAGATGCTCAATCCAGGCGCCAAATTCTTTTACTCGGGTTAGTGCTGCACCACTGATAAACTGCTCTAAGCCAATTTCTTGGCAGGCCCGAATCAGGCTTTCACCACGATGATTTGCGTAATTCACAAGCTTTTCTAGGGTGGCAGCGCCAATTTCACGCCTTGGAGTATTCACGATGCGCAAAAAGGCGTTGTCATCTGCTGGGTTTAGCAAAATTTTCAAATAAGCCATGATGTCTTTCACCTCTGTACGAGAGAAAAATGACTGCCCTCCACTCATTTTGTAAGGCACCTTGTATGACTGTAACTTTAGCTCCATCAACCGCGCTTGATGGTTGCTACGATAGAGTATGGCAAAGTCTCTAAACTCAGCCTCATTTTGTAATTGAAACTGTAAAATTTCGGTGGCAATACGCTCTGCTTCTGCGTCTTCGTTGCGGCAACTGATCACACGCACAGGGTCACCAAAGGTTTTATCACTCCACAAAGCCTTACTGAATTCATGGGGGTTATTAGCAATCAGCTGGTTAGCTACTTTTAAGATTCTACCCGTAGAACGGTAGTTTTGTTCTAGCTTCACTACTTTAAGTGAGGGAAAGTCTGCTTGCAGCTCTGCTAAGTTTTCAGGCCTGGCACCACGCCATGCGTAGATAGATTGGTCATCATCACCTACTACTGTAAAGTTACTGCGATGCCCCACTAGCTGCTTTACCATCAAATACTGCGAGCTGTTGGTATCTTGATACTCGTCTACCAACAAGTAGCGCACTTTGTTTTGCCATTTTTCTAAGATATCTGCACGAGCTTTAAACAGCTCCACTGGCTGCAGAATCAAGTCATCAAAATCTACACCATTATAGAGCTTTAAAGTCTTTTGATAGGCTTCATACACTCGCGCAGCTAAAGCTTGTTCTGGGCCATTGGCGCCAGCCATGGCCCTGGCGGGGCTGATTAAATCATTTTTCCAATTGGAAATAAGGTGTTGAATGGGCTCGCATGCGTCTTCAGCTGCTTCAAATTCTTTGTGAGTGAGATCTTTCAATAGAGCCAAGACATCTTGCGAGTCAAAGATTGAAAAGCCTGGCTTATAGCCCAAAGCATCCACTTCTTTACGGATGATATTAAGCCCTAAGTTGTGAAAGGTAGACACCGTCAGACCACGGGTCTCTTTACCTGTCATCAAGCTACCCACCCGTTCTTTCATCTCTCTAGCCGATTTGTTGGTAAAGGTCAGGGCTATAATTTGATGGCCCTTAAGGCCACACTCACCGATAAGGTAAGCAATTTTTTGGGTAATAACACTGGTTTTACCAGACCCAGCACCCGCTAGCACCAGCACTGGCCCGGTGATGGCTTCTAAAGCTTCTTGTTGGCGGGGATTAAGACGGCTCACAGTATGATAACCCAAGTAATTGGTGCTGAAATCAGCTGCGCATTATAGGCGTTTTTTTATTAATGTGCCTCCTATATTTGTTGGCTTTCCATACTCAACACATCTAACCTACGATAGCTTAACGCCTCTAACAGGTGGTTTTTTTCAATCGCTTCTTGTGCGTCTAAGTCAGCAATGGTGCGTGCTACTCTGAGCACTTTGTGAACTCCACGGGGTGAAAGCTTTAAGCTTGTAATGGCAGCAGCGAGCAGTTTTTCTTGCTCTGATTTAAGCGCAGCATGGGTCATTAGTTGTGATGCGGATAGTAAGCCATTAAGCTTTCCACTTCGATTTAGCTGGCGTTGTTGTGCCGCTAAAATCCACCTTGCAGCTTGTTGGCTAGACATGCCTGATTGAGGTGCCATGAGCGCAATGGCTGTGGGTCGTTGCACTGCGACTTGTAAGTCTATTCGATCTAGCAATGGCCCTGATAATCGATGTAGGTAATTGGCCACTTTGGTAGGTGTGCAGCGGCAGGTGTTTTGCTCGTCTCCATAGTAGCCACAAGGGCACGGGTTGGTGGCTGCAATCAGCAAAAACTGGGCAGGTAATATGCTTTGGTATGCGGCCCTTGATAGGTGTATTTCACCACTTTCTAGGGGTTGGCGAAGGCTATCAAGCACATTTCGTGGGAACTCTGCCAGTTCGTCTAAAAATAATACCCCATGATGTGCTTGGCTAATTTCACCTGCCCTTGGCACTCTGCCACCCCCCACTAACGACACTGCAGAGGCGCTGTGATGCGGCGCTCGCCAAGGGGCCACTCGCCAGGTCTTGGGGTTAAATAAACCTAAGCTTGAATTAATAGCCCCAAGAGACAACGCTTGGCTCTCCGTTAGAGGGGCCAAAAGCCCATGTAATCGCTGGGCAAGCATGGTTTTACCCGTGCCAGGGGGGCCACACATCAATAGGTTATGATGGCCTGCAGCAGCAATAATTAATGCCCTTTTAGCTTGTTCTTGCCCTCGCACGTCTAGTAACTCTGCACTTGGAAGTTGCTCTGCGATGCAAGCTTGCGGCTCTGGACTGAGTTGCCTCTCTGGGTAGTGTAGCCACTGGCTAAGCTCGTTTAGGTGGCTAGGGCAAATAACACGGCTGTGTTTTGGCATGGTCGCCTCTGCTGCATTTTCAGGAGCTACTACCAAGGTGCGATCACAGTTTTGACAAGCCACTGCAGCGCTCAATATAGCTGGGCAACGCCTAAGCTGGGAGCTTAGGGCAAGCTCTGCCACAAATTCATATCCTTTTACTTCTTCCACGGGAAGCTGGCCACTGGCAGCTAATAGCCCTACCGCAATAGCCAGATCAAAACGGCCTCCCTCTTTCGGCAAATCTGCAGGGGCAAGGTTGATGGTAATGCGCTTGGTAGGAAATTCAAACCCAGCATTAATAATGGCACTGCGCACACGATCTTTACTTTCTCTAACGGCTGTTTCAGGCAGCCCCACTATAGTTAATGCGGGTAATCCACCACTTAGATGGGTTTCTACACTTACTAAAGGGGCTTCCACGCCTACATAAGCTCGGCTATAGGTAACAGCGTATGACATGGCCTTTCCTTGGCTAGTTTGTTAATACTCACTCAAGTCTAGCAGGAGATGTGAATGCTGCACTGGCTAATGTTGCTTCGCTCTAAATCAGTGCGCTACACCTATCCATTGCGCTATTTTGGCGCTGCCTTGGTTTCAAGTCAGCGACGTTTTCCCCTTCGGTAGATGTTAAGCGAAGGTTAAGCAGATTAATTACGAAGGATTAGACATTTTTTGTCTTTTTTTGGACAATAAAGTTGGCACAATCCCTGCAACATCCTATGCTAGGCAATGTGCCATTTATTACTTATTAGTGCAAAGGAGCTCCAAATGAAGTTGGTTAGCGCAATTATTAAACCGTTTAAATTAGATGATGTTCGAGAAGCTCTTTCAGATATGGGAGTGCAGGGCGTTACAGTGACTGAAGTGAAGGGTTTTGGCCGCCAAAAGGGTCATACTGAGCTCTATCGCGGAGCAGAATATGTAGTTGATTTTCTACCAAAGGTTAAAATTGAGGCTGCAGTTGACGATAGTTTAGTAGACCAGGTGATTGAAGCCATCAGTAGCTCTGCCAACACAGGAAAAATAGGTGACGGTAAGATTTTTGTAGTCAACTTAGAGCAAGCTATTCGCATTCGCACCGGTGAAACAGGCCCAGAAGCCCTGTAAATATTGTGATATTATGACTAGACCCTTATTTTTGCAGCATTTATGACGCTAAAAATTGTGTAGGGTTTAATGACAGCAACTTATCTTGTATATTGTGTCAACCTACTTTTAACAGATTGCCATTTATCGTCCATTAGTAGAGCGTTAAAGTAGGCTATAACAACGTGGTATCAGCCACACTATACTAAGAGTTGACGAAATATCATGAAATACGCTGGTTTTAGAGGAGAGTTTGTAATTGGCTTAATTGCTTGCGCGGTGATCTTGGGCGTTGCCCTATATATGGAATTCTCCATGGGCTTAGATCCTTGCCTGCTGTGCATGAGTCAACGCTTTATCTACCTAGCCATGGCCTTTGTTTTTATGTTGGCTGCTTTGCATAACCCCTACTTTGGTGGGCATAAGCGCTACGGCTATTTACTATTTATACTCAGCTTAGCCGGTATTGCCTTAGCAACACGCCAGTTATACCTCCAAAGCTTACCCGCAGACCTTGTGCCTGCTTGTGGCCCCAGTTTTAGCTACATGGTTGATGCGTTTCCATTGATGGAAGTACTAGTCACTATGATTAAAGGCTCAGGCTCTTGCGCAGAAGTGCTTTGGAGCTTTTTAGGCTTGTCTATTGCAGGCTGGAGCTTTATATTATTTACTTTGTTGGCGCTTTATTGTTTGCGCTTAAGTATGGTTCGCACAAAAATATTACTGGTTTAAAACCACCATGCAAGGCCCTGCAATACTAGGGCCGACATAACCCCTGCAATCACATCATCTAACATGATGCCAAAACCACCGGCTACTTTTTTGTCGATCCAGTTAATGGGCCATGGCTTAAGGATGTCAAAAAAACGAAATAATACAAACCCCACCAAAATCCATACCCATCCCACTGGCGCTGCGATCATGGTGATCCAAAAACCAACAAATTCATCCCATACGATGCCACCGTGGTCATGCACACCTAAATCATTGGCTGTTTTACCACACAGGTAAATTCCCACTAGACCCGTTACTAAAATCATCAGTAAATAGTGGTCCAAGCTCAGAGTTGATAAGGGAAAATAAAGCAACACCGCTGCTATAGTGCCAAAGGTACCGGGGGCTTTTGGTGCCGCGCCACTACCAAAGCCAAAGGCTAATAAATGTACCGGGTTTGACCAGTTGGGTTTTACAGTGGCTGTTTTCATAAAACAAATCCTTAAAAGTGTTGGTAGCCTTGAGGGGGCTCATATGGGCTTTCCTTGCCTCGCCAAATCCTACAGCCCAACTCAGCACTAATGTGACCTACTGCTGTAAGAGGCAAATTTTGGGACTGTGTGTAGGCTTTTGCTTCAGCAACAAGGTCAAGGGGTAAGGTGAAACATAGTTCAAAATCTTCACCTCCATTCAATGCATAGTCTAGAGCTTGATCATAGGAAACATGAGTGCGTAGCTCAGAAGACAAGGGTAGATCTAATAAATTGAGCTCTGCACCACAGTCACTGGCTATAAGGATATGACCTAAATCCTGCACTAGTCCGTCAGAAATATCCAAACATGCTGTGGCTTTACCTGTTAACCATTGGCCCAGGTGCAAACGCGGTGTTGGGTTCCAAAAGCGTTTGCTAAGGTAGTCTTTGGCACTACGGTTTTGTTGCATGATATGCAGCCCAGCTCTAGAGTCACCCAAAGTACCAGAGACCATAATCACATCGCCTACTTTTGCACCACTGCGCGTTATTGCTTGCCCAACTGGCACACAACCCATGGCATGAATGCTGATACTGAGTGGGCCTTTTGTAGTATCACCGCCGGCTAAACTAATACCGCAGGCGTTAGCTTGGGCAGCCAAACCTTCACTAAAGCTATCAATCCATGGAGTGTTGGCGCTGGGCATGGTCAGACATAGGTTAAACCACGCAGGGGCCGCACCCATTGCAGCTAAGTCACTTACGCTGGCCGCCAAACAACGCTGTGCTATTTGGTGGGCAGCCATATCTTCAAAAAAGTGAACCCCCGATACGAAGGTGTCACTGCTTACGCACAATTGATGATTATCAGGGAGTTGGAGTAAAGCGCAATCGTCACCAGGACCAAGAGCCATGTCCGGCCCAGGCCGAAGCTCTGGCCGGTCAAAGTAGCGTTTGATTAGATCAAATTCGCCCATAATCGTCAAAAAACTTGCCTAGCGGGCGCTAGAATTTTGTTTAGCTGCGATTTCTACTGAACGGTGATCTAGTGCGATTTTATCTAAAATACTGTTGACATATTTATGTCCATCGGTAGCACCGAATACCTTACCCAGCTCGATACATTCGTTGATCACAACACGATAAGGCACTGATACTGAATCACTTAGCTCATAAGCACCCATACGTAATACGTTAAGCTCAATTGGATCTAAATCTGATAGCTTACGGTCTAAATATTGCTCAATCATTAGGTCAAGGCTTTCTCGCTGCACCGCAACACCGCGCAAAAGCTGGCCAAACATACGCTTATCTGCGTTTTTAAAGTCTTGATCGACTAAAAATTCAGCTTGCACATCTATGGCGCTTGCGCCACTCATGTGTACTTGGTACAAGGCCTGCAGCGCTAGTTCTCTTGCTGCACGGCGACGGTCTGGGCGACCTTTATTTTCGTTCATTTATGCCTCTAACTGACGTAACAAGCTAACCATTTCCAGCGCCGACATGGCGGCTTCTGCGCCTTTGTTACCGGCCTTTGTGCCGGCACGCTCAATCGCTTGCTCTATCGAGTTCACGGTTAACACGCCATTTGCTACAGGTATGCCATTATCTAGGCCTACTTTGCAGATACCAGATGAGGCTTCACCAGACACATACTCAAAGTGCGGTGTGCCACCTCGAATGACAGCACCCAGGGTAATGATCGCATCATCCTTTCCTTGTTGGGCAATTTTTTGCGCCACAAGTGGAATTTCAAAAGCACCAGGCACACGCACAACACGAATATTATTTGCATCAACACCGTGGCGTTTTAGTGTGTCTAAAGCACCTTCAACAAGGCTTTCTACTACAAATGAATTAAAACGACCTACAACCAAAGTGTAGTGGCCATTGGCATCGTCAAAACGTCCTTCAATATGAGTTACAGACATATATTTTCCTTCCCATTATCCTGCAGCAACCACTTACTGATCGCAGTCGATGTATTCTTCAATTTCTAAATCAAAACCAGAAATGGCATTAAACTTCATTTCCTGACTTAAAAGACGCATTTTACCTACGCCCAAGTCCCGTAAAATTTGTGACCCAGTGCCTACGTTTAAATAGGCACCAGAGCCATCGGTATTGAACTGACGAGGAACCGCAGTTTCAAAGAAAGCATCTATACTGCCTTGAAGATTACGATCATCCGTTTGGCCAAGCAACACTAATACGCCTTGGCCTTCTTTTGCTATGCGTTCAAGACACGAGTCAATGGTCCACTTAGGGGTAGACGGAACAGCGCCCACTAAGTCACGCAGCACGTCAGCCATGTGCACACGCACAATAGTAGAGTCTTGTGGCTTTATGTCACCCATGGTGAGTGCTACGTGAGTGCCACCATAAATGCTATCTTCATAGGTGTGTAAGCTAAATTCGCCATGACGAGTGGGCAACAGATGTTCACTCACTTTAGTAATGGTCCTTTCGTTAAGATTACGAAAGTGAATCAAGTCAGCAATGGTGCCAATTTTTAAATCATGTTCAGCTGCAAATTTCATTAAATCATCACGCCGCGCCATGGTGCCATCATCATTCATAATTTCAACAATGGCCGCAGCTGGTGTATAGCCTGCAAGACGAGCTAAATCACACCCAGCTTCTGTATGGCCTGCACGGGTCAACACACCGCCTTCTTTAGCCATTAATGGAAATATGTGGCCTGGCTGTACAATATTTTCTGGTTTCACGTCAGCTGCTACGGCGGTGCGAATAGTGTAAGCGCGATCTGCTGCTGAAATACCTGTTGTTACTCCTTCAGCAGCCTCAATTGATACAGTGAAATTGGTTTCGTAGGCCGCACCATTACTTTTTACCATTAATGGTAAGTCTAGCTTTGCACAATGCTCGCGGGATAAAGTAAGGCAGATAAGGCCACGAGCATGCTTGGCCATAAAGTTAATATCTTCTGGTCGAACTTGCTCTGCGACCATCACCAGATCACCTTCATTTTCGCGATCTTCATCATCCATAAGAATGATCATTTTGCCTTGACGTAGATCTTCAATGAGTTCGACTGAGGTGTTCATGTTCATGTGATAACCCATGCTTAAATTCAAGACCTACACAACGAAGTGGTGGGTAGGTATTTTAGCCGGCTATTGTGCCAGATTTCGTCGGCAGTGGCTAGCTATCAGCGGCTTTTGGAGCGGCATCAATGCGCCAGTCACAGCCTACCTGTGAGATCTGTTTAATATCTAGAGCATAGGCTTGTGACATTTTATCTAATGGCAGATTAAATAACGGTTTAGCCTTACTACCCAGTAACTTAGGTGCCATGTATACCACTAAATGATCTGTTAACCCTTGCGTTAAAAACGCGCCACTTAGGCCCGCTCCAGCTTCCACCAACACTTGGTTACACTGGCGATGGCCTAGTATGTCTAGCACAGCATCTAAATCCACTTTTCCGTCATCATTTAAAGCACACACTGCAAGCTGTGCACCTGCGTCGATAAAGGGTTGATGGCGCTTCAGGTCTATCACACTGGTAATAACTAACACAGGAGCCTGTTGATGCAATAATTTAGCCGTGGACGGCAGGCGTAACTGACTGTCTAATATTACCCTCAAGGGCTGCTTTATTCGATGAACAGTCGCATCAGGCACGCCTGCTAGCATTAATTCCTTGGCGCGTGTGGTCATGCTAGGGTCGTCTCTTAACACTGACCCTATGCCCGTAATCACGGCGCAACTTTGCGCCCGTAATAAATGCACCTGGGCCCGCGCTTCTGGCCCAGTAATCCACTGGCTTTCACCAGATTCCATCGCTGTGCGTCCGTCTAAACTCATTGCCATCTTGTTGATAACATAGGGCTTATTTGTCTGTATGCGTTGAAAAAATGCTTTATTAGAGGCTTCACACTGCGTCTGCATTACTGGGCCAATAACATCTATATTTTCAGAGCGTAAATGGGCCAACCCTTGTCCAGCCACTTTTGGGTTAGGGTCTTGGCAGCCATACACCACACAAGAAATACCCGCTTTGATCAACGCTAATGTGCATGGCCCCGTGCGACCATAATGACTGCACGGCTCTAACGTCACGTAGGCTGTAGCACCCATAGCATTACCATTGGCCGCTTGAATCGCCATCACTTCGGCATGTGAGCCGCCTGCTTCTTGCGTAAATCCAGCACCCACCACTTGGTTTTGCTTCACTAACACACAACCAACGCTTGGGTTAGGCCGAGCAATAAGCAGCCCATAACTTGCCTGCTCTAGGGCCAAAGCCATAAATTGATTATGGTGTAATTGATTCGTCATTAGCTACCTTGATGCTCTTGCTCTAGCCGCTCTATCTCAGCTCTAAACTCGTTGAGGTCTTTAAAGCTGCGGTACACCGAGGCAAATCTAACATAAGCCACTTCGT
>Ga0308011_10000901_pt1 | contig 14353 bp, 22 predicted proteins | sample Neamet177_FD_203144 | JGI IMG/M metagenome (GOLD analysis project Ga0308011, IMG submission 203144) | Marine microbial communities from water near the shore, Antarctic Ocean - #177 | ecosystem: Environmental > Aquatic > Marine > Unclassified | place: Southern Ocean | collected 2014-07-25 | reverse complement strand
CTAAGTAAATACTACACAAAGTATTACTAACAGGAGAAGTTAATGCCAAAAACAGCAGGAATGAAAACAGTAGGTGACAAACTAGCACCGTTCAAAGTAACAGGAGTCAAGCCAGGACAACCAGACGTTGATCCGTTTTTTGAGATCAACGAAAGATCGTTTGAAGGTAAGTGGAAGATTCTAATGTTTTATCCAAAAGACTTTACGTTTGTATGTCCAACAGAAATTATAGATTACGATTCGCTTAATGAAGAATTTGTTCATAGAGATACAGTCTTATTAACAGGTAGTACTGATAATGAATTTTGTAAAGTAGCATGGCAAAAAGAACATCCTGGACTTAAAGAGATTAAGCATGTTCAATTTGCAGATACTCAACGAGGCGGAATGGTTGATGGTGAAGTTCAGAACTTTAGTTTATGCAGACAATTAGGTATCTTCTTTAATCCTGCAGGAGCATGTTTACGTGCAACATTTATTGTAGACCCAAACAACATAATTCAACATGTTACAGTAAATGATTTAACTACTGGTAGATCAGCATCAGAGACCTTAAGAGTGTTAGATGCTATTCAAGCATGTGCGAACACACCAGCTGGTCGTGAAGTAGGCGGTTGCACCTTATAAGTATTGTTGTGCAAAGGCATCATTAAGACCGCATGTCTTTGCACACACTTGCAGTTTACCGTCATTACAACTAGACTTTCCCCAACTATCTTCAATCAGATTAAAATAGTTATTCTCTAGTATTTCTTCAATCGTATAATTAAGAGCATTGATCTTATCTTTACCCACTTGATTAATCACTGACCATATCTGACTACCCTTAGGTGTATGATACCAATTGTACATTTGTCCAGCTACCCAACAACAAGGTTGCAAGACTCCTTCCGCACTTACGTATAAACTTTTTTCTTCTTTTACTTTACATTTAATAGGGGTAGAGTCATAATGTTGCTGAACTTTTGAGTTTGGATCAAACATTTCTGGGTTTAATTTTCCTAATAAATCTACTTTTTTTGTTGGAAAACTAATCTCTTTTTCTTCTGCTATACTCGACATCTCTTTGGTGTATTGATTAGCGTAGGCCGCCCCTCTGGGCTCCCTGATGACTATTTCTGAGCCATGTCTGTCGATTGTTTTGATGTATGATTTGTTTGTTCCAGACACACTAGAAAAGAACCTTGATGATGTTTTAAGTTGAAACTTTTGGAAACCCATTTCTTCTGAAAGTCTTTCGGCCTCTTGGACTTGATGTTCATTATGTTGAAAAACGATGTACTCCCAATGAGCATTTCCACCAGCATCAATGAACGATCCTGCGTTCTCCATTATCTTTTCCCAAACTGTGTTTTTACGATATAAATAATTTGTATCTTCTAGTCCATCTATACTAAAAATGACATAACCATCAGTGCCGATAACTTCTGCTAATTCTTTCCACCACTGTTTAGTTCTTGCAGATCCATTCGTATTCATACTTAAATATATTGTCGGATTGACTTCTCTAAAATGCTTGAATACTTTTAGTGTGTCTTTAGCAACTATAGGATCTCCGTAGTTACCACACATAAACATGTGCTTTAATTGTTTAATGAAAATATTGGGAAAGATAGTAATTATATCATTTAATGACAGTTCAGAATTTTGCAACCAAGGATTATCTTCTCCGCCATTAATGTTTCTCGCACACATAGGACAAGCGGCATTACATTTCTCTGTGATTTCTAAATGTACTGTTCTTATGTCAGTGTAATCATACATCATTTTCTACCGATAATCATGTAACGATTGTAACTTGAACTCCCGTAATTAAAGTATTTTGTTTCTGCAAATAATAACTCACTTAGTGGAAATCTTTCTTGTAATACTTCTATGCTAGAACAAGGATTACTTACTAGCCAAGGTTCATCTTTATTAGATACGTCACTAGATTGAATACAAACTAACGCATTTGGATCAACATTATCGAACCAATCATCAGTCATATGTTCTACACTTGTGTTAATTATTACACTGTGACCTTGAATATTATATGTAGAAGCATCTGCTGTAACGTTTCTTAATTGAGCATCTTTACCAAGCATAAAGCCCTGACACAGTATATCAGCTCCTATAGTTGCTTCTGAGTCGATATCTACGCCTAAGATGTGCTGATACATGTCTCGGTTACGAGTTAAAAGCATAAAACCTAACATATTATACCAGCACCCAATGATAGCAACTACGGCATTTTGTGGCAAATACTTTTCAATAGTATCACACAACCAAAGTTTGCTTTGAGTTTGTCCGTGAGAAAATGATAATAAGTCCATAATACTATTTAATGGGTAAGAAAACCGTTGACAAAAAATAATGCGACTGTTATAATAGTTACTAAATATATTGATGCTCCCTTAACTCAGTGGTAGAGTAACTGCTTTGTAAGCAGTAGGTCGTCCGTTCAAATCGGACAGGGAGCTCCAGTTTAATGGGGCGGTAGCTCAGTTGGGAGAGCGACTGGTTTGCAACCAGTAGGTCGTAGGTTCGATCCCTATTCGCTCCACCAATTACTATAGAGAATTTATGAATCTTAGAGAAAAAATCGATAGCAGAATGGATCAGTTACAAACTTGGATGGAAGAAGACTACCATTTAATGAAGGCTGATAAAGTATACGAACATACTTTAAACATTACTAAGTTTTGGTCAGTACTAACTGAAGAAGATAAAGATTATATTCAAGGTGTACAGTTTGCAATCGACACTAAATCGAAAGTTTCATGGAAAAAAGATTTATGATTAAAGCCCGGGTGGTGGAATTGGTAGACACAAGGGACTTAAAATCCCTCGACAGAAATGTCATGCCGGTTCAAGTCCGGCTCCGGGTACCATTATTATGATTAAAGTAAATGTAACAAATATAGTTCATTGGTCTGATCGAACTTTTAGTATCAAAACAACTAGAGACGAATCTTTTAGATTTGAGTCTGGCGAGTTTGCTATGATCGGAATGATGAGTGACAAGTATAAGAAAAATGTCATTAGAGCATACAGTGTTGTCAGTCCTCCCTGGGCTGAGAACTTAGAGTTCCTAAGTATTAAAAATGTAGGACCACTGACAAATGAATTATCAAATGTTAAAGTAGGAGATGAACTTGTACTCTTACCCAAAACTACTGGCACATTAAGAAATGCTTTTCTTACGCCAGGTGGTAAACGTTTATTGTTGTTAGCAACAGGAACAGGACTTGCTCCTTTCATGTCAACTATTAGAGATTTAGATGTTATCGAATCATTCGATACTATTCAATTAGTTCACTCTGCTAGACACAGAGATGACTTAGCCTATAATAAAGAACTCACATCAATCTTTGAAGACGAGCCTGACATACATGAATTGTTAAAAGACAAATTGATATACACTCCTCTAGTTACTGGAGAAGGTGATCAACGAATTGACAATAGATTTATAGAGTCAGGTGATCGTGTTATGGCTTGTGGCAACATGCAGTTTAACTATGACGTAGTTGAATGGTGTAAAGACTTAGGTATGACTGAAGGGTCAAACAGAGACACCGGCGAGTTCGTTATTGAAAAAGCATTCGTGGATCAGTAGCCAGAAAAAAGCAGACCGAAGTCTGCTCTTTATAAATTCTTAAATTTACTCTTTTGTAAATAGATGAATTAAAATGATTGCTACTAACAAGCCAACAAATCCGGCTTCGCCTAAACTGTTCACTAAAGTCAGTAATCCAGCTACTACATTGACACCCATTAGGTCTCCAAATAGTACACCTACCACTACGCCAAGCCCTAATAGGCCAACAGCGATACCAGTAAGTCCTTTGATCATATCATTGATCATTGCCATTACATTATTCATATTGAGTCCTCCTCAAATATTTGCATTATTGCATTTCCTCACTAATATTTAGTGGATTTGAGGGTGTTTATAAAGAAGTATTCTTTAATTGTTGTTAAATAACGGTTTTTTCGGGTAAATATCAGACTTTTCTGATGACCCACATGCGAGAATGAGCAGATGCTTCATTGTTTGGCATGACTACAAACGGATCAGAAATTAAATCTAACTCAATGATTTTGTCTTCTTCAAGTTGGTCGATCTTATCTTTGAAGCCCATTGACTCAAATACATTCTCACCGATAGAACAAACTAACAGTCCATTTGGCTTTAGTACTCTAAAGAATTCATCTAAACATTCTGTACCTAAATGTCCTTTTGCTAAGAAACCGACACAGAGAATTGCATCAATAGAATCTGTTTCTATATCAATTGGTTCTTTTAAATTTGCTTCTGCAAGACTTGAATAGATTTTTTTCTTCTCCGCTTCTACTAACATTTCAGGAGAGTAATCAAGTCCGTGTAAATTTGTATAGCCTATATCAGCAAGAGTTTGTCCTGGCCAACCCGAGCCGCAACCTGCATCTAAGATTTTAGCATCTTTGGCAACACCGACATGTGGAAATATAGATTTGATATATGACGGATATGCATACCCACCTTCTACCATTTCTTCATCATAGACTTCTGACCAGCCTATATATAAATCTTTTAGTTTAGTATTGTCACTTTCGTTATAGGTTACTTTTAACCAGTTTGTTTCTTTGTTCATGCATATATTTATTTGCGTAAAGTACTACCGTAAAAAAAGTTCATATTTATCAGAATTTTAATATAATACTTTATAAACACCCGAAAATCGACTAAATAACAACACGGAAAAGCATTTGTTGATCCGTAAGTAATGAAATCTAATGGAGGGAACAATATGGATTTTCAAACAATATTAGCAATTGCAATTATTGCTGGAGTTGTATTCTTTGTGATGAAAAAACGCAAAGATAAGAAATCATCAGGTGGCACCGGAAGCGGTGGCGGCAGAGGATCAGTCTCTAAATACAAAACCAAACGCAAATAAGAATTAACCCGTCTTATTATATAATAACAATTGCTTAACTGCAAGGAGAAAATAATATGTTAGAAAGCATAAAGAGCCTTATATCGGCTCATTTCGATAACGTGATTAAATTAGTGATAGCATTATCACTGGTTTGTATTGCATCAAGTGTCAGCGCCGCCCCGTCAATGGGTGGAACAGTTGGCATATCATCAGACTATATCTTCAGAGGTCAGTCACAGCACATAGGTAACCACCAACTATCAGCATCGTTAGATGCAGAGTGGGCAGGTATGTATGGAAGTGTATGGGTATCAGAAGTAGACTTCGGTGACGGCTTAGCCTCACATGAAATCGATACAGTTGTCGGTCTTAAAAAAGACTGGGACCATATTGGTTTTAACGTAGCCTATATTGATTACGCATATAGAGGTGATGAATCTTTAGACTATGAAGAAATATTACTGTCAGCAACCATAGCAGGTGTTACTCTGTCTCATTATATGGGACAAGACGATGCCGGTGACTATACTGAGTTCTCAACTGGAATGTTGAAAGTCGTAGACGTGGCATATGGTGATGCAGAAAATATAGGAAAGCATTGGTCAATTTCAAAAGGTTACGATCTTCTGAAAGGACACGTGAAAGTTGGTTGGACTGACTTTACCGCTGATGATTTTTCTGGTATGATGGATGAAGAAAATTTGTTTGTGAGTTATCACTACGCATTTTAATTTAATCTAATTTACATAAAAGCATCGTAATTAATTTTACGGTGCTTTTTTTTTGTGGTTAAAATATAGTTTTTATTTCTGAGGCATAAATAGAGTCGAAACATTTATAACCTTACGTTATAACTGAATATCAATTACATTTATATATAGAAATTATGTCAGTCAGAAAAATACAGAAGATAAAAGACCAATTAGAGTTAATGAGTCTAACTGCTATCTTTTGCATTACAATCTTGGCCATGAGTCCTATATGAGACACACACTATGACACACGCATTTCGATTTAGTTTTTACACACTGCTCATGCTTGCCCTTTATACACTAGATTCAGGTGCCGGCATTAATAGAGCATTAAAAGATGTGCAAGATGCACAACACAGATCACATACAGGAGTACTATGAATACTATAAAATTAGTAATCAACAAGTCAGGTATATTTAAGAAGATTGACCAGAAGATGGAAGCATTATGTTATTTTATGCTTTGGGGTTTAATGTTTTTATGCTTGGCTCAAGTTGCATACATATAAATGAGAAACGCAACACCAGAAGAAATCGATGAGTGGAACAAGACTGATTTCTTTATGAAGGGTGACTTTGATGTAATGAAGTTGTTTGTAGTAGTACCGGCAATCATTCAGATCATGTGTTTAACAATGATGTTTGCTGTAATGTTTCTCAACAGTTTTTTGTTTTGATTTTTACTAGTGCGATTAAAGCCTTCATGGGTTTGGGTAGACCGAGTGAACAGGTAGAGTTGACTGCTTCAAATATTTTGATTTTTGCATTCCTCCTTGCTTCATTATTTTTAGGGACAGTTTCGATCTGTTTGCTTGGTTTATACTTTTTGAGTTAAATGAGTTGGAATTGCGTTCACTGCATCTGCATCGAATATTCTAATTGCTTTTGCATTTGATCGACCATCATCATTTAGTTCCCAATCAAAACTAAACGTATGACCTCTTAGAAAAAACCCAGCATGATGATATGTTATCCATGCATCTAGTGAAGGATAACTCCAAACACCGACTGCTTTTTCATGGTATCCTTGTGAAATAGTTTTAAGTAATAATTTTTGTCCTAATCGTTTCTTTCTATGCTCTGGAAAAACAAATAGACCACGTGACCTGTATAATTTGTGAAGACACATATGACCAGAGTTTACACCTACTAAGTTGTCATTATGAAATGCTCCCCAGAACGTAGGAGTAAATTCCTCATTTTTTAAATCATAAGTATCTATTTGTTCATGTATCTCTGTCTCTATGTCAAACTTCAACTCTCTCATGCAGTTCATTGCACTTGTAGGTGTTAATGACATGTTAGGCATATGCTCTTTCCATACTGAAAGTATTTCATCATATGTAATCTTTTTAATATTGTACATTAATTCTCCGGAAAGTCTATGGTATACATTGCTTTATCAGGATGTCCTGGTAAATATAAATCATCTTTGTGTGCCCAACGTACTGTAAATGCTAGTCTAGGTTTTTTATCTAAACTCATGTTAGAATTGACACCGTGAAATGCTCCGTTACCATTAATAGATATTGCTTCATTTTGTTTTGGTTTATAAACATACCCGCTTAAGAAGTATAACTCTCCACCTTGATCTTCAACGTAGTCATGTAGATAGAATGTCAATGATCTTGCTCTAGCCGTTCTACCAGTAGGAGTATTAAAAAATTGATCAGCCATGTCTGCATGTGCATGAAGATAACTTTGATGATCTAAGTAATTAAAATGAAAACGAAAAGGTATCCAATTTTCATCATGTGGAGCTTGATTTCTAAATGTACTTAAGTGATGAAAAAATACAGGATGAATTGAGTTTCTTAATCTATTCCAACTCCAATCAACAACAGTATCCGAAGTCTGATGCCACCAATCTTTTTCGGCAGTTAAATCATACACTACTTCCTGTTCTCTTGCGTTTTGTTTGTGTGATACGATATGCAGTCTTTTATCATTGTGAGTAAATGAAGTTCTGTGAGTCAGATAGGTAAGTCTGTTCGGCCTATCTAAATGAGTTATAACTGTATCTTTTAATGTCTTGTAGAATTGTTCATCATACACGTTTGAATACTTGTATGCATGAAGGGGTTGTGCAATGTCTGACCAATGCTTGTTGGGTTTGTCTTCTTTGTATTCATCAACGATCATATAGATATTTATGACGTTGTTTTATGACGATTAATTATTAACTTTGAACCATTGACCTGGATCATCGAACTTCATAAAGTATTTAAAATCATACTTTGGTTTGTCTTTCCAGTCATATATTTTGCTGAATCTGTTTTCTAATATATAAGTCTTGCCGTCAACTGCAACCCCGCATATTAAATGATCTTCACCTGTTTCAGTGACACAGTATATCACAGATACATCCTTCTTGTCAATGCCTTCTCTGATTAATAGTTCTGCACAAGTATTAGAGAATCCGTCACAATCATCTTTAAAGTCATCACCAGCTAATACTTCTTCAGCATGACTAGCCCAATGTTCAGCCTGCATGTACTGCTTGTCATCATGTATATATGTAAACTTGCTTTCAACTAGATTGTGGACTTTGTCTGCGATTTCTTTACTCATCTACTTTTTCCTCTTTAAATCCAGGTGGCACCCTTTTTATGGATGTCCCGCAAAGAATAGATTCGGGTTCACGTTCACACATTTCTTTTTGCCCTTTCAGAGCAATGTTGACTGGTTCCCCAGTCATCTCAGTAGGTCCTGCGTTTTCTTCTTCGGGTAATGTAGTGCAACTTACTAAAAAGCAAATTGCAAATAGACTGACTAGTCTTTGTATTCTTCTTTCCATAATGTCCATGCACCATATGCGATAGCGGCCCATGCAACTAGAGTTGCAATACCTTTGAACAACAAGAAACAAACGCCTGCTGTAATTAAAGCGGCTCCGTCCCATGATGTGCGTTCTTTTAACCTTGAACTGACCCAACCTTTGATAAAACTGAAAATTGCTAAAACTTTTTCCATTGTCTTTCCTTTATTTAATTGATCTACCCCAGAATGCAAAGAAACTGATACTGTTAACGTCTGCTAATGCTAGTGTGACATCTTCTTGTAATGTATCTAATGCATCTGTGTCTGACCATGAATTACTATGGTAGTAGAAGATAGTGTTAGATGTAATTGTAGTCTTGCTTGTTTTTCCTTTACCGACAAACTCGACCATTTCTAATTTAGTGTCTGCTGGTAATACAACACCTTTAGCAGTAGTAATACTGACTGTTCCTGTTACAGGATCAACTACAATATACTCACTGTATTTTGCTTCAATTGCAGGGTCTATAAAGTCAATAGAGTATACAGGCTTGTCTTCTGGATATAATTTTAACCAGTTTGCAAAGTTAAGATTTGAGTTTAAATCTACAACTAACTCGTCACCGTCACTATTATTTACAACACCCAAGTATGATACCATGCCTGCGTCTTTGTAATTAGCATTTGGATCAGCAGTGAATACATGTGCTAATCTATTCTGTGCTTCACTAAATGTTGTGTCTTCAAATAACAATGCGTTTGGAGTCGCAGTTGTCATAATTGTTTCTTTCATATCATTTGCAGATACGATTGCATCTGTCATTGATCCGACTACACCACAAATGCCAGCAACTAATGGTGCCGCAAATGATGTACCAGATGTGATACCGTATTTGTGTTTTGATCCTGCAGTATGTGCTACCATGATAGATTCACCAGGAGCAAATAAGTCTAGTGATAGACCTGCCGCTGTAGTTGTTCCTTCATCACTAGGTGAGATGTTGTTGAAACCTGCTGGGATATCATACTTATCAGTCGCACCGATTGTTAAACAATCATCGATACCAGCTGGAGTAACTTTTTCTACACTGATGCCACTGTTACCGGCTGCCGCAACAACTGTTACGCCTGCACTCATTAGTGACTGAAATTTAGCATCTAAGTATGCTGAACGTGCAACACCCCAAGAAACGTTTATAATACGTGTTACATTAGGATTCTTAACTACTTCTGCTTCGATTGCATCTAGTGCTTGACCTAATTCTAAAATTGATGCTTGTTTGCCTTCGCCCGGCTCTATTAGGTTGCCGTCTGCATCTGTTTTATTTCCTGCAATCTTTACTATTTTAAGTTGAACATTGTCTGAGATACCTAAGTTAGTACCTACTGCCATTGATGCTACTGAAGTTCCGTGACCTAATTGATCTCCGGCTACCCAGATACCCGGTGTACACCAAAAATCTGCAATTTCTAAATCTTCGCCTTGAAATTCAGGATGACTCATGTCGATGCCTGTATCCATAATATATAGTTCAGGTCTTGTGACATAGTTTGAGTCATGCATTGCATAAGTTGATGCTAGTGGACGGTATGTAGATGCAACTCTGATACGTGCCCATTGACCCTCTTCACTAGTAGGATCTATATCAGTTTCTTCTACAGCCATTCCTGAAACAGTACTTGTTCCTAAAAACGTTACTGGACTATCAGATATATCAATACCATCAACTGCCTTACCTAACTCTACGCCTTTAGTTGATTTAACTCTAAAGAAACCGTTGCCTAAATCTTCTTCTACATTGGATCCTTCAAGTGCATCGATTGCGGATTTATCACCTTTAACGATGAATTCATGTTCATCTTCATCTTTCTGCTCATGTGACGTTGCAGTACTATCTTTGATTGCATCTTCTGCTAGATGCCACTCTAAATCGAGTGAATCCCCTTCAGGGGTAGACAGTTTCCACTTATCAGCAAATGCTTTTGCACTCGCAAGACTGTCAAATGTAACTTTTAATTTACTCATGTGTTTGGGCTCCAAAATTTGTGTGCATAACTATATTGTATTTATCACTAACAAAGAATACAAGAGGATAAACACAGATATATTTCACAATACTATTTATCGATTAAATAAATGTATGTCCTTTAGAATACACTTGATACATGATTTAGACTACGGTTTCAATGAACCTACAGAGCCAGCTGATTTAGAGTTGCCTGATTGCGATGTAGTAATAATGAACGGGAACTTAGCAGAACATGGCAAACGCAGTATGTTTTATGCATATGAATTATGTAAGAAATACCCCGCTATACAATTTGTTTATAATGAAGGATATAAAGAGAGATATAGAGGTGTTGTAGATAAGTGTGACTATGAATATGAAAATAGTATATTGACTAGATTACAACATGACGGCTGGCCAAGCAATTTGCATTGGAAAGACCCTAGATCACCTGATGCATTAGAATTTACTCTACAAACAGGACAGACTATCTCTGTTTGGCCCGCATTCGGCTTCCCTGATATCATTCAATACGATTGTAAATGGGAAGACACATGGTTTTATTGTAATATATGTGAAGGACAAATACCTGTCTATAAATTAGACTCAGACATCTTACCGGAAACAGATATTAAAATCTTCGGAGACATCGATAAGTGGGCTACTGAAGAATTCATCAACCAAAAATTTATAGAACAAGAACATATGATTAGACGATGGGAAACTAGTTTACAACATTACGGAATACTAGTAACACATCTAAGTCCTTATAAAGATCCTAGACTAGAAGGCTTATCATACAAAGGATATAATATTCATCTACACAATCGTGTGTGGGCAACAACTGCAATCAAATCAACAGTAAATTATGTAGGCGCTGAGTTAAAGTCTAACCCGGGAAGAGGGTCAGGGCCTCGTGGGGAAGTGCTTGAAGTAGATTGAGTCTAAGAATACTTGTTGATCTGCACTTAAATTCATTTTATATTTAAACATATCTTTATTAGCACTCGGTGATTTTGCTAATGGATCTCTGAACTGTCTTTCAAACGCCCAACCATCTGCTGATGCATCTTCAAAGTACTCTTTAACTTTCTCAAAGCCTGTATACTTAGTTGGTTGTCGCATGATGTCAAATCCAATACGTTTATAGCCTATAATCTTTTGTTCGTATTTTGCATGACGTATTTTTTTGTATTCTTCCCAGTCTGCATGATCTTCAGTCAGACTAACTCCTGCTTCAGGAGTAGATACTGCTAATGCTAATGATAATTCAGGACTAAACGACAAGAAACTACCTTGTACTGCTATCTGAAACTTACTATGGCACTTAAGCCAATTCATTGCATTCTTTTCAAAGTTACTACCATAATCTCCGTTAACTCTGTCTGGAGCATTTCCACCGAAGCACACACCAGTATAGCCCATGTGAGTTAATATCTCTACAAATCTATAATGTGTATTAAACTGCGGGCTTATTCCACCGTAACGTTCTGTCATTGATAGATTATCTCTTGCTAAAAACGAGATGATATCAAATTCTATTTCTCTATAAGGTATGTCAAATGTATGACAGTATGCTTTAGCATGATCAACGTCATGTTTGTTTAATTCATCTTTAAACGTAAAGATAACAACATGAGCCTCTAAGTCTGCTTCGGCAAAAGCATGTAACATTGCTTGACTATCGATTCCACCACTAAAACATAATGCTGGGAATGGTCCCAATGATGCATGACATCTTTGAGCGGCTTCTATTCTCCACTTCTTTAATTTTTCATCATTGATATTTTCTAACTCACGTAGCATTTTTGTAGGCACGTTGAGTTTATGTCCTTTGCCATCTTCAGCAATAAAGCCGGACATGTCTAACCAATTATTATAAAAAGGAACTGTTTTATATTGCGACAACTTTTTTCACCATTTTGTTTAAAATATGTTCGTCTGCGTTAACGTTTAATACTAGCATTAAACAGTTGTCAACGAAACTAAACAAACTATGCAGTCTGCTTGTATTGATAAAGTATGTTGCACCTAATTCTAAGTTCAACACACGTTCTTCTTGGATCCACTTAACATCATTAACACCAAAGTTATAGATAGGTACAAGAATTCTAAATGTCGGTACTGCTACTATAGCACCATTATCTCTATGCGGTGGAAAGAATCCACCTTGATCTAGTCTTAAGAAATGCGTTCTACCTAAATTCTGTCCCCAAAAGTTTAAGAACTCATCTAACTCGGGCAACAATGCACACATGTTTGTTCTAGTTGTAAAATCACCTTCTGTAAAAGAATCACCTGTTATTCTGTGCCATTCTCTAAGACTATATAAGTCTGGCTCACCACTATAACCACCGTCGATACTAGTAACACTTAATCCGTGACGATTGTTTGGTTTCTTATGTGCTTGATATTCTTTCCAGCCCGGATGCTTACCACATACATCTCTGACTTTGTTTAAGTCCATCTTAGGGAAATCAAGTTCTACAACTTCTCCCCAGTTAACAATAAAATCAGTTAATGAAGCCATATATCATATTTAGTTGTAAATACTAGTATGCAATTAAAATTTATATTTCCTAAAACAAATGTTACATGTTCTGATGACACTGACAAATGTAAAGTAGCACAGGCAATCTGTGATGCTATGTCACAGTTAATATCATTGCCGAATGAGTTAACTATTGAATGGTTGACAATGCCTAAAAATGTATACGGAGACTCTACATTAGATAACGATAGTAAAAAATATATCAGACTAAACTCAGATTTACGTATAAATGATATAATGATACCTCTAGTGCATGAACTGATACATGTCAGTCAAATGCATGAAGGTACACTAATGATTACACATGACGGCATCTTTATCTGGGATACTATACCGTATGAAGTTGATTTAAAAGATATACATTATAAAGATTATCAAATGTTACCGTGGGAAGCAGATGTTAGACACAGACAGCCTAAGTTGTTACAAGAGTTGCTTAAATCTTACAAGTAATTGACGCAGTGTCCATGTAATCAGATAATGCGATATTGTATCTTTCACAATTTTCAATTTTTTCATCTTTTAAGAGATTAGGCCATTCTCTATTAGTGTCAAGTATCGTAGTGAGATCCTTACTATCAAGCCAGTCTAATCTAAACACATTAGGTCTCATCATGTATCCTCTAGACCAGTCTTGTATACATAGAAACATGTTCTTATCTTTTATATATTCTCGCAACTCTATCTGAGTGCCGGGCCCTTGATCTAGTTTGTGTATAAAGTTATCTTTATGGTAACGCAGATTTAATGTTTCAAATTCATCACTTCCCATATAGAAGAACCAATCTTGTACTGCAATATCTTTTTGCCCACGGTAGGGAGATATGGTTGACATGCTTTCTTGTAACTCTAAACCTGTTATATATATTGAATTAGGTTGAGGAGCAGTGATTGGAACATAACCACCTGTCTGATTACCGAATAATATCTTTTGCCTAATAGGCAATACGTCTGGACGTGAGTCGAATATCGCATCATATTTCTTGTTTATTTTTTTCTCTTGTCTTCTTAGATGAGGCAAGATCAATGAGTTCATATATGCAGGCCCAAGATGTCCGTTATACCATCTGCCATGAAACTCACCTTTAGACATTATTGCATTGTCTAAAGTATGCGGCATAATTTGAAAATGAATTAAAGTTTTATCTTTGAATGTTTCTTCAATGCCGTCAGTATTAGATGAGTCCCAAGTTATAAAATAATAGTCTACATTTTCAGCAACACTATCATAGAACTCAAAAACTTTTGGTGCATTAAAGTGCCATGTTCTTACATGTCCTCTTAATACTACAGCAATGTTTTTCATTTTCTTCATTTCTTTTTCTTCTTTGATAATTTATCGATATGATTCCAAGACTCTTTAAACAAACAAAAACG
>Ga0308011_10000900_pt1 | contig 14356 bp, 12 predicted proteins | sample Neamet177_FD_203144 | JGI IMG/M metagenome (GOLD analysis project Ga0308011, IMG submission 203144) | Marine microbial communities from water near the shore, Antarctic Ocean - #177 | ecosystem: Environmental > Aquatic > Marine > Unclassified | place: Southern Ocean | collected 2014-07-25 | reverse complement strand
GATAATTTGCCTCCTGCCATTGTAGTCTTTTTTCGGGTTTAGTAATCTAAATTCTAGGACAGATTATTTACCCATGGCAGTTAGCATACCACCGTAAACGCTATTTAAAGTAGCAAGGTTTCCTTTCAAGGAAGCAAGCTCAGCTACTAGACCTGATGCATTTTCAGATGCACCGCTTAATTTTTCCATTACGTCATTTTGACGCTCTACTTGAGATGTTGCATTCTCTAATTGAACAGAGTACAAAGCATTAAGGCTTTCCATGTTAGTTGCAGCATGGTTGAGTTGCTCGGAATATTTAGCAGTTGCTCCAGCAGCATCTACGGCTCCAGATAACGCTCCTGCGGTTTCACTTAAACTTCTCATACCGTCACCAAGACGAGCGATAAGCTCTGCATCAACACCTCCGTTTTCCAAGGCATTGTCTAGTTGTTCAGAAACACTCAAAGATCTTGAGCCGTCGCCATCACCCGTCGCGAGTTCAGGATATACTAATGACCAATCGTAATCATCTGCGGGTTTTTCGAATGCGGAAAACAGGAAAATAACTGCTTCAGTACTCAAACCAAGAACAAGCATCATGTTTGCTCCTTCCCAGTGCATGATCTTAAACATCGCACCTGTAATAACAACTGCTGCTCCAATACCATAGAGCTTAGCCATAAAATTCTTAAATCCTTTTCCGTTTACGTCAATTAGAGCCATAATCTTAGTTGTATTGTTTTAATATAAAATTTAAATGATCGTATTCTTCTTTCTAAAAATCTTGTAAGTCTCTTCCCAAGAAACTCTGTACAGTTCTGAAACCAATGTAACTTTTCGCAGTATCCTGGTATTCATAATCGCGTGCTCCTAATTGTAGGAAGAAAGCGACATCTTTCCACGAACCACCACGAATTACCTTGCGTTTCATGGTTTCGCTTTCCTCGTCGAATGCGTTGTATTGAAACTCTGGAGCGATATCACTCCCGAATGCATAGGACTGCACATCAAAAGAGGTTGAAGTCCATTCGCTAACGTTACCAGACATACAATATAGATTGAATCCGTTAGGAGAGTAGGCTGTTGCTTTAACAGGATAAAAACCACCATCACCGGTTAAATTACCTCTACGAGGTTTGAAATTGGCCAGGTAACATCCGGCGCTATTTGTCGCATACGGACCTCCCCATGGAAACGTAGTAAGTTCCTCACCACCACGAGCCGCATATTCCCATTCTGATTCTGTGGGTAGACGGAAATCATGCTCAATCAGTTCACCAGAGCGCTTCAAGAAGTCACGACGATATTTGCTTCTCCAATTTGCAAACGCTCTAGCTTGTCTCCAGCTTACACCGACTACCGGGTAGTCGTCATATGCAGGATGCCAAAAGTATTTGTCATGCATGGGTTCATTGAAACTGTACGTAAAGTCATGTATCCAGACTAAAGTGTCCGGGTAAATATTAATCGTTTCTTTTTCGAAAAATGATGCACGATCAGAACCTGCTTGGGTATCTTTAATGTAATCTCGATAGCTAAACATTTCACCGTCACCATCCGAATCGTTGTAATCAAACTCTGCACGATTCAACTTACTGGCTGCTTTTTGTTTGTTAATCCAGAAGTACGTGTAGTTTATTTGGCGCGTGTCAAGATGACGATACCCTAGCCACTGCTCTTCAGGAGCCAAGTACATGCTTTCAACTACTTCAGTGTATTCGGCTGAAGGGTAGCGATTCTTATCCCATTCTAAATAAGGATCCCAATCTAAGCGGCGCATCATACTATCTGGATAATTCAACGCAACATACTCTTGAAAGAATGTTGGGTCTTCCATTTCAGCTAAATCGATATATTCAAAATCCTCGACCAAGCCTTCTGCTAATCGAGTTCTTGTGATGGAATCTTTCACCCAGCTCACAAATTGACGATACTCGTTATTTGTGACTTCAGTTTGGTCCATGTAAAATGCAGGAACACTTACCACTTTAGCAGGAGCAGTGTATGCGTAAGGCACATCTTCATCATGGTTTCCCATGGTAAAGGATCCCTGAGGGATGTAAACCATGCCATAAGGTTCACTTGGGTACCAAGTAGGACGATTTTGCACGCCTACCAACTCTCCATGATCGCTACTTCCACAGGAAGCTAAAAAAGCGACAGAGATTAACCCTAAAAGGAACTTTTTCATAATATATCTTTAATTCAACGGTATTCTAAATTTTAAGCAGGGCGCTATATTACAAAAATATAGGGTTTCTGTAACTGCCTTTCTCTTTTGGTGGTATTTCAATAGTAAAACAGTAGGACATCATGATTTCATGAGATCCACTGCTTGAGTTGCTTAATGATGATGTGGTAATGTCGTAAGAATAGGTAGCCCTGAGGTCTTTCGTTAATTGGTATCCGGCCATTACAGCGAAGGCATCATTCACACGATAAGTAACGCCACCATAAAGCTGATTATTGTACATAGCCGCAACATTTAGGTCGAGCTGTGTAGTAACTAGATCACTCTTAACCATGATGGCTGGCTGTAAAACAAAGCCGTTTTCCAGGTCAAGATCGTAGCCTCCCATCCAATAATAATGACGTTGGCCTCTTATCTGAGCATTACTACCCCCGGAGACTGTTGAGATTAGATCTTTAGTTTCCAATAACCTTGTACTACTTAGACCCGTGTACCAGTTGTCTGCTCTGTAGTATGCGCCAAAACTGATGTCAGTAGCCATAGATGAGTTGCCAAATCCGACTAACGAAGGGTCATTCATTGTTTGTGGTGGTGCCCAAACCCCAGAGGTAATGTTTTTATTTCTAAAGTCCGCACGTATACCAAGACCAAGAACTCCCCCAGCTAAATCCATTTGATAACCGTATCCTACTCCAGCAGTGATGTCTTGAAAATAACCAATAATGTCATTGGAGACATTTACAGAAAGTCCCCCATGCAAGAAATTTATAGGAATATTAGCCGAAAAATTTTGTGTTGTGGGTGCATTGTCAAAACCTACCCATTGTGAGCGATGCGCCGCAGACAGACAAATTGCATCACCTGAGCCGATGACACCAGGGTTGTAAAATATCTTATTGTTCGCGAATTGAGTAAACTGCACGTCTTGTTGGCCCCAAAGAGCTGACGAACAGAGAATTGCAAACAATGCAAGGCGGTTTTTTTTCATACTTAATCGCACTAACTTATTTTGATTGTCGCTAAAGATAGAAAAATTCCTGAGCAGACAACATATTTTCACTCGAGTTATCAAGCTTTTTGTTGGGCTTTCCACCACCTCTTGGGTATAACCCCCTGGAGTGCTTCGCGATAATCTTCTGAGCTACAAGGTACTAGTTGCACTCTCTCTGCCTGTAAATCGCCTTTTGGAATTTCAATCCACCATCTGCCACTGTTGGGGCTTTTATAAAAGTTTAATTCATCGAACTCATCCATGAGCACCGTATACTTTTCATAGTCTTTTCTGGAACCTACAGGATAATCATGGAACCGCAGAGAGACTCCTTCGAAAAAATACCACAGGGCATGGGCACAAAGGTGGGCGCTTTGACCCCGTTGGTCTAGTTTGGGGTTGTATTCGAAAAGACCCAATTGAGAAACAGTATCACTCATACCTGCATAGCGAGTAATTGAGCACAACTCAGCGCCTGAAAGCCCGTGAGGTGAGGTGTAAAAGGTCCCGGGATTATAACTTTGCCTAACCGCGTTCATGTCAATACTAACCAAGTGCGCGTCTCTTAAATAGGGCTCGACTGAAGAAATATTGTTTTGAACATCGCCAAGTCGGATAGCATCAAAGAACAACTTATCTATCAAGTTGATTTCTTCAGGATTATTGAAGTAAGTCTGGTACCCTAAGTTTGTAAAATTGTAAAGATTATGAGGCTCCTGGAGCACCATATGACTCACATAACTCTGATGATCAAGGTCCCTTCCTTCGCTCCCCACGTCCAACCTCGCATCTACTGTGACCACATTTACCATGTGCTCTAGTGCATCGTATGCTCTATAATTCGCATAAGTAAGGTCTTGAGAGCCACCAATGGTGACAACTATAATTCCTTTTTGAATGAGTGTGGTGGCAATGTTTTGAAGATTAATAAGGGTATCTACATGACGTTCAGCTTTATATAGATTCCCCAAGTCTACTATTTCGAGATCCCACTGTCCGCGATATAGTTGATAGAGATAGGGTCGTATGGCATCTGCCGCACCATCGCAACCCGAGTTGCGATAGGCTCTACGATCTTCTTGAACGCCGATTATAGCAACCTTAACACCTTCAATCGACGGAATACCATCGATTTCGCTGTGGCGTTTGATGTGAGAGCCAAGTTGGCTCTCATCTAGGACAGGTAAATTGGAGAGCACACTCTCAGGTACAGGACTTAAATGTTCCACGCATTGATAAGTTTATGCGTTCAATTTACCTTGTTATTTGCGCTTAGCTCTCTTTTTTGTTGGGCCTGCAGCAATAAGTTCTTCACAAGCAGCACGATCCAATTCTTCTGCTTCTTTGTCCTTAGGAATCTTGTAGTTTTTACCGCCAGACTTAATATAAGGTCCATATCGACCTTTCAGAACCTGTATCAGCGGTTCTTCAGAAAATTCAGCGATGGTGTTGTTGGCATCACTTGCCTCTTTTTCTTCGATCACTTTGATAGCGTTTTCTAGGCTTACCTCTTCAGGTGTATCATCCGTGAGGCTGTAGAATTTTTGATTCCACATTACGTAGGGTCCATATCTCCCTACATTCGCTTTTACTTCTAGATCTTTAAATTCACCAACAGTTCTAGGAAGAACTTCCTTTCTAAGCGCCATTTCAAGTGTCGCCGCGTAATATCCAATACCGTGCGGTAATTTTTTGAACCTTGGTTTTGTTTCTTCATCGCCGTCTCCAAACTGAAAGACAAATCCGTAACGCGCAAGTTTGACGTAAACAGGTTCCTTGGTTCCAGGCTCTTCCCCTAACAATCGGCTTGCTCGAGCATTTTCAGGAGCATTTTCAATCAGTGGGTGGAATTCACCATAGAACTCACCTATGCTGTCTTGCCATTTTTTTTCACCCTTAGCAACCGTGTCAAAACTAGCCTCAGCTTTAGCTGTAAACTGGTAATCCATGATTAGACCGTAGTGCTCCATTAAGAAATCCGTTACTACACAGCCAATGTCTGTAGGAAAGAGTTTGTTTTTATCAGCACCATAATTTTCATTAGCGATTTCAGCACTTAATCCGTCATCTGTAGCGCTAAGGACATTATACTCCCTTGAATTACCCTCAAGAGAGTCTTTAATTACGTAATTACGTTTTTGTATGGTTGAAATGGTCGGCGCATATGTAGAAGGGCGTCCAATGCCTAATTCTTCCAATTTCTTTACTAGGGCAGCTTCTGTGTAGCGGGGTGTATGCTTTGTGAAACGTTCGGTTGCTGTAATTCTATTCGAAGTAAGCGTCTCTCCAACCTTAACCGCTGGTAGCTGTCCGTCTAACTCATCTGTACTACTGCTTTCCTCATCCGTTCCTTCTTGATAGACCCGTATAAAACCATCAAATTTGATCACTTGACCACGTGCTGTAAATCGTTGTCCATCAGGTGCGTTCAGATTTTGAAGTTTGATGGTTGTGTTTTCGAGCTGCGCTTCTGCCATTTGAGAGGCAATGGTTCTTTTATAGATTAGGTCGTATAATCTCTTTTGCCCGTCATCTCCTCCTGCAGTGGATTTCGAGAAACTCGTTGGACGAATAGCCTCGTGCGCCTCCTGGGCACCCTTATTTTTCGTTGTGAATTTTCTCGATTGATGGTACTTTTCTCCGAATTGATCGTTTACATGGGCCGCAATACCCGCCATAGCGTCACCGCTCAGGTTAAAGCTGTCCGTTCTCATGTAAGTAATATGGCCTGCTTCATACAAACGCTGGGCCAGGGTCATAGTTTGACTTACGCTAAACCCTAATTTTCTACTTGCTTCTTGCTGCAGAGTTGAAGTGGTGAAGGGTGCAGCTGGTGAACGTTTTCCCGGTTTCATTTCGACGCTTTCAACACCATATTTTGCTTTGACACAAAGGGTAAGGAATTTTTCTGCGTCGTCTTTTGTTTTAAAATTTGTCCCTACTTCTGCTTTAAACGAAATCTTACCATCCGTAAAAATGCCACTGACTTTATAGCTAGAGGTAGGTGTATGCAGTTCTATTTGCCTTTCTTTCTCCACAATTAATCTGACGGCTACGGATTGAACACGCCCCGCACTGAGTCCTCGTTGTATGCTCTTCCATAAAACAGGACTCAGCTCGTAACCCACTAATCTATCAAGAACACGTCTTGCTTGTTGGGCATCCACTAACTCTTTGTTAATCTTTCGAGGGTTTTCAACAGCACGTAAAATGGCTGTTTTTGTGATCTCATTGAACACAATTCGTTCCGTCCGGTCATCCGTAAGTTCGAGACTCTCATAAAGATGCCAAGCAATGGCTTCTCCTTCACGATCCTCATCCGAGGCCAGCCAGACTTTGTCTGCAGCCTTAGCGGCTTTTCTTAAGTCTTTAACTAAACTGGCTTTGTCTTTAGAAACACAATACTCCGGAGTAAAGTTATTTTCAATGTCAATCGCCATTCCTTTATCACATAAATCGCGAATGTGTCCGTAAGAGGACATTACAGAAAATTCGGATCCAAGGTATTTTTGAATGGTCTTTGCTTTTGCAGGTGACTCAACGATAACCAAGTTGCTTGCCATAGGAGTTTCAATTAATTGCTAAATGAGTGCGCAAAGTAAAGGCGAAAAAGGTTGATAGTCGAAAACTTTATTTTAGACGTTACTATTTCTTTTCACCGTATTACTACGTAATAGAAATTTTAGAGTCAGACAAATTGTCAGTCTATGATGTATATTTGTAGGATCGCAAAAGAAAGTTAAGTTTTGAGCGTACAACAATTATGGAAGGAAAAACAAAGCGCGCAAGCGGAAGAGGTCTTTACGCCGAGGGCGACAAAAACCCACATGAGCACGATGGAACAGTGCATAAAACTACCAATCCAACAGGTACTAAAAAACTGTACATAGAGTCTTACGGTTGTCAAATGAATTTCTCGGATAGTGAGATTGTTGCTTCGGTGCTTGGAAAGGAAGGTTACACGACTACTCAGAATCCTGAGGATGCGGACTTAGTGCTATTGAACACCTGTTCAATACGTGATAAAGCGGAGCAAACCGTGCGCAATAGACTCAATCACTTCAACGGACACAAAAGGAAAAACCCCAATATGAAAATTGGTGTCCTGGGTTGTATGGCTGAGCGGGTTAAGGGCAAGCTACTAGATGAGGAAAAGTTAGTAGATCTTGTTGTTGGGCCAGATGCATATCGGGATCTGCCTAATCTATTGCAAGAGTTAGATGATGGAAGAAAGGCAGTAAACGTCATTCTGAGTAAAGAGGAGACCTACGATGATATTGAGCCGGTTCGACTCGGCGGTAACGGTGTAAGCGCTTTTGTTTCAATCACTCGCGGTTGTGACAACATGTGTACGTTTTGTGTAGTCCCTTTTACACGAGGTAGAGAGCGTTCTAGAAATCCTCAAACCATTGTTGATGAGGTGCTCGATTTGAAGGAAAGAGGCTATAAAGAAATCACATTGCTCGGGCAAAACGTAGACAGCTACTTGTGGTACGGGGGAGGACTGAAAAAAGATTTCGAGAAAGCTTCAGACTTAGCGAAAGCAAGTTCAGTACATTTTGCTGATTTATTATCCTTAGTAGCGGAGGCTGCACCAAAAATGAGAATAAGATTTTCAACCTCTAATCCTCAGGACATGAGGGACGATGTTTTGGAGACCATTGCGAGGTATAAAAACATTTGTAATTACATACATCTTCCCGTACAGAGTGGTTCGTCAAGGATTTTAGAGTTGATGAATCGGGGGCACAATAGAGAAGAGTACAAATCGCTAATAGCGCGCATAAAAAGAATCATTCCTGGCTGTGCCATTTCCCACGATATGATTTCTGGATTCCCTACGGAAACGGAAGAGGACCATGAGCAGACGTTGAGTTTAATGGAGCACGTGAGATATCATTTTGGATACATGTTCTTTTACAGCGAACGTCCGAATACCTTCGCTGCAAGAAAACTGGATGACGATATACCTCTCGATGTGAAGAAAAGGAGACTTACCGAAATCATCCAAGTACAAAACAAGCACAGTTTAGAGCGTCATCAGGAAATGATTGGGCACACTTTTGAAGTACTTGTCGAAGGCACCTCAAAAAAGAGTGAAGAGCAGCTTTTTGGCCGGACAGACATGAACAGTGTTGTTGTTTTTGACAGAGGAAGCTTCAAGCCAGGCGATTTTTGCCATGTAAAAATTGAAAGATGTACCGCTGCAACTCTCATAGGGTCCGTGGTGGAACCATCATAATTAACGTTCAAGCATAAACGTAGTTTCAATGTCAGAATTAAAGAGTATCAAACAACGTTTTGGAATCATAGGTGTGAGTGCATTATTGGACCGCGCTATTGAGAAAGCTATTCGCGTTGCACCAACGGACATCAGCGTGCTTGTGACAGGAGAAAGCGGAGTGGGTAAAGAGAGTATTCCAAAAATCATACATAGTTTAAGTCACCGAAAACATGAACCTTACATAGCGGTAAACTGTGGAGCTATTCCTGAGGGAACCATAGACTCTGAGCTTTTTGGTCATGAAAAAGGATCTTTTACTGGCGCAACTGGTGCTAGGAAAGGTTATTTCGAGGAAGCTGGTGGAGGAACCATATTCTTGGATGAGGTAGGCGAATTACCACTACCCTCGCAAGTCCGATTGCTGCGGGTATTAGAAACCGGAGAATTCATAAGGGTAGGTTCTTCTCGATCTAATAAAATTGATGTTCGCGTGGTTGGCGCAACGAATGTCGGTATGATTAATGCTATCAAGAATCAACGGTTCCGAGAGGATCTATATTACAGATTAAATACGGTTGAAATCCACCTGCCACCGCTGCGCGAGCGCCCCTCTGATATTCACTTATTGTTTAGGAAGTTTTCTTCGGATTTCGCTAATAAGTACCATCTGCCTCCCCTGAGATTGGATGATGAAGCCGTTCGTTTGTTAGAACACTATCGTTGGCCAGGAAATATCCGTCAGCTTAGAAATTTGGCGGAGCAAATGAGTGTTATTGAAACAGCTCGTCTAGTTGGTAAGGAAATTTTGAAATCCTATTTACCTGAGGTGGACGCGTCTAATTTACCAGCGCTGTCATCAACTCGATTAGGAGACGATTCAGGAGACGGAGGATTCGCGAAAGAGCGTGAGGCGCTATACAAGCTGCTCTTTGAGATGCGGTCTGAGATTAATGTTTTAAAGGAAACGGTGGCAGATGGACAGGACATATATCAAGGCTTACAATCGGAGTTTCCGAAATTGGCTTCGGAATTCTCTTCATCGAGTTTGTCCCGGTATAAAGGCTCCTCTAGTGGGAATGAAGTAACCATACTTAGCAAAGAAGAGCAGGACTCTTTTGAAGATGACAACACCATTGAGATTGAAAACTTAAGCCTTGTAGACAAGGAAATTGAGCTGATAAAAAAAGCACTAGGTAAATCAGCAGGTAAAAGAAAGAACGCTGCGAAAGAACTGGGAATATCGGAACGTACCTTGTACCGTAAAATCAAACAATACAATTTAGAATGAAATCGTTCGGAAGCTTTCTTACGGTAATGATATTTTCCCTACTGCTTGCTTCTTGCAAGGGTGGATATAGCTTTACGGGTGGAAATGTGGGAGATGCAAAGTCTTTGCAGGTTGGTTTCTTCGACAACAACGCGCAGATAGTCAATCCTGAGATGTCACAACTGGTGACGGAATCCATTAAAGATATCTTTGTACAACAATCTTCCCTCGAGCTTAGTGATAGCCCATCTGATATGTCGGTGCGTGGAAGTATCCAAGAGTACAGTTTAAAACCCCAAGCCGCTCGAGGTGCCTCTGAGGTCTCTCAGATGAGGTTTAGCATTTCACTTCAGGTAGATTTCGAAAACATATTAGAACCAAAAAATAATTTTAACCAAAGATTTTCTAGATCACGTGATTATGATGCGGATCTTAATTTTTCGGATATTGAAAACGAATTGGCAGAAGAAATCATAAAAGAATTGACAGAGGATATTTTAAACAGAGCGATCGCAAACTGGTAGAATGAACGCAAAGAAGCTGAAAGAGTATTTTGAAGATCCATCATCGATAGATGCTGATGCCGTAATTGCTTTAAAACAGGCAGTACAGGACTTTCCGTTTTCAGGAGCATTACATATGCTGTATTTGAAGGCACTTCAAGAAAAGGACAGCTACCTACTTCCCGCTCAAATAAAGCGCTCTGCAGTGAGCGTTCCAGATAGAAGCAGACTAAAAGCTTGGTACGAACTGGACTTTAAAGCAAAGGCACCAAGTATTTCATTCGATTTGAATGCCCTCAAGTCGGATCAAGTCATCGCTGATAAAAAGGTGGTCAAGGTTGAAAAATTAAAATCAACCGTTCAAGTTCCCCTAGAAAAGCCAGTTATAAAAAAAGTGCCTAAGACGAAAGAAAAAGAACCATCAGATCTGGCAGTGTCAAAGGTTTTAGCTGCGAATAAAGACCCTAAAGACATCTCTCACCTTCCCGAGGCCGTTCAAAAAGCGATTATCCGATCTAGATCTCTAAGAAGTGATAAACAGCCTTTGCCTAAGGTCGATAAAGTACCAGAAAATGCCGTTGTAACCCCTGTTGCAACTGAATTGCCATTGGTGCCAGTAGTTAATGTGATTCCTCCAGTAAAGCCCAAAACCATTAAGGATCCTGTCCATGAAATGGCAGAAAGCGTCCCTGAAGTTCGCGAAATGCCCTTTAGTGAAAAAGCTTCTTTCTTGTCTTGGTTGAATGGAGGTATTGATGCTGAGGTTCAAAGTGTAGATATCGATAATTTCGAAGTGGTTGAAGAAGTAGCTACGAATGAAATCAAGAGAATAATTAATGACTTACCTCTTTTTGATGTCTCTAAAAAAGATCAAGTGATCAATGTTTTTAACCTTGAAGCGGACGGTCAGGGTAAATTTGTAACAGAAACTCTTGCAGAGATTTACCTGAGCCAGAAGCTTTTTGAAAAAGCAATTCGTGCGTATGAGGTGTTAAGTTTGAAATACCCGGAAAAAAGTAGTTTCTTTGCCGACCGAATAAGAGCAATTAAGAAACAACATAACTCATGACAGCACTATTCTCTATCCTTATTGTAGTTATATCCATACTACTCGTATTAGTGATCCTTGTACAGAATCCAAAAGGAGGCGGTTTAAGTGCTGCTTTTGGCGGTGATAGTCCGCAAATGCTGGGCGGGGTCAAGAAAACTACTGATTTCTTGGACAAAGCAACTTGGGGTTTGGTCATCGGATTGTTCGTTTTGGTAATCACCATGAATATGGTGGGTACTGATACAGCAGAAGTAGAGGACACCATTCTTTCAGAGCAATTGGAGGGCGCAGTTCCTTTCCAACCATCAATCCCATCTTTAGACGCTGGTGAAGCTCCAGTAAATGAGATGCCAGTAGAGGGAATGCCTGAAAGTATCGAAGAATAACAAAGCATTAACTTTTAGATACAAGCCCGAATGGTTCTGCCATTCGGGCTTTTTATTTGTCAATTGCTGTCAATTTTTCACACGCTTTCAGATCGTCGGTGTCATAGTGGCATAAATTGACAAGTGGCATAGAATTGCATGTATCTTCATGCGTAAAACTTAAAACCCAACTAATCATGGCAGATTTAAATATTCGTCCCCTAGCTGATAGAGTTATTATAGAACCAGCAGCAGCGGAAACCACGACGGCATCAGGAATTATAATTCCAGATACCGCTCAAGAGAAGCCACAGCGCGGTACGGTTATAGCCGTTGGTCCGGGTAAAAAGGATGAGCCTATGACTGTTGCGGTAGGTGATGTGGTATTGTATGGAAAATACAGTGGTACAGAGTTCAAGTATGAAGCGGGTGACTACCTGATGATGCGTGAGGCTGATATCATGGCAATTGTTTAATCCTAACAGAAAAAAAAATTAAGAAATGGCAAAGGAAATTTCATTTGATGTTGAAGCGAGAAACAGCCTTAAAGCTGGTGTAGACGCTTTGGCAAATGCGGTAAAAGTGACCCTAGGTCCTAAAGGCCGTAACGTTATTATAGAGAAATCATTTGGTGCTCCTCATGTGACTAAAGATGGCGTATCTGTGGCTAAAGAGATAGAATTAGAGGATAGAATACAGAACCTAGGTGCACAAATGGTTAAGGAAGTTGCTTCCAAAACTGCTGACATTGCAGGTGATGGAACTACTACCGCAACAGTTCTGGCTCAGGCTATTTATCACCACGGCTTGAAAAATGTCGCAGCTGGAGCTAATCCAATGGATCTCAAGCGTGGTATTGAAAAAGCGGTTAAGGTCGTGGTACAAGAGCTGAAAAACTTAAGTCAAGAGGTCGGCGATGACAACAGTAAGATTAAACAAGTTGCTTCAATTTCCGCAAACAACGACAATACAATAGGTTCATTAATTGCTGAGGCTATGGCTAAGGTTAAAAATGAAGGTGTTATTACCGTAGAAGAGTCTAAGGGTACTGAAACTTACGTTGACATTGTAGAAGGTATGCAGTTTGATCGCGGTTATTTAAGCCCTTATTTTACGACCAATACAGAGAAGATGGTAGCAGAATTAGAGAACCCTCTAATATTGATTTATGATAAGAAGGTAAGCTCAATGAAGGAGCTACTTCCTATTTTAGAGCCTGCCGCACAAAGTAGTCGTCCGTTGTTGATTATAGCAGAGGATGTAGATGGTGAAGCTCTCGCAACTCTTGTGGTAAACCGTATACGTGGTTCGCTTAAAATTGCCGCTGTAAAAGCGCCGGGGTTTGGTGATCGGCGCAAAGCGATGCTGGAAGATCTAGCGATCTTAACAGGTGGTCAAGTTATCTCTGAAGAGCGTGGAATGACCTTAGAAGGTGCTACCATGGAAATGTTAGGTACTGCGGAAAAAGTGACTATAGACAAGGACAATACGACCATTGTTAACGGAGCTGGTGAGAGTGCTGCCATTGCAGGTCGCGTGAACCAAATCAAGGCGCAAATTGAAAATACTACGTCTGATTATGACCGCGAAAAGTTACAGGAACGTCTTGCTAAGCTCGCCGGTGGTGTAGCTGTGCTTTATGTTGGTGCTGCTTCTGAGGTTGAGATGAAGGAGAAGAAGGACCGTGTTGAGGATGCTTTGGCTGCAACAAAGGCTGCAGTTGAAGAGGGTTTTGTTCCAGGAGGTGGAGTGGCGTTTGTTCGTGTAAGCTCCGCTCTTGAAAATCTTCAAGGCGATAATGATGACGAAACAACAGGTATTCAAATCATTTCCAAGGCAATAGAGGAGCCTCTTCGCCAGATCGTTCATAATGCTGGTTTCGAAGGGTCAGTGGTGGTTGCAAAGGTAAAAGAGGGCAGCGATGACTTTGGCTTCAATGCTAAAACAGATGTGTACGAACACATGTATGAGGCTGGAGTGATTGATCCAACTAAAGTAACACGTGTCGCGCTTGAAAACGCAGCGTCTGTTGCCGGACTGTTACTAACTACTGAAGCTACGGTAACAGAAATACCTAAAGACGAACCAGCTATGCCCCCAGGCGGTATGGGCGGTGGCATGGGAATGATGTAATTGGACTGTAGTATAGAATTTAAAAAAGCCACCCATATGGGTGGCTTTTTTTTGCTCTGTTTATAAGGAAAATGCCTCTAAATATTTACTAACATACCGCTCTCTATCCTTGTATTTATATTGCATAATATATCTCGGATGCTCCAGGGCTATGAGTTCAGGGGTAAAGGCGTGCTGCTTGTTTAGTTGTTCGAGAAATTTAAGATTCTTTCCGGTTCCAAATACAATGATTCGCTCATTAAGACCGGCTAGTGCCAGTTGTTTTTTTATTTGTTCGAGTAAAAACGGAGTTAGTTTTTTAACGAATGAAGCCCTATCGTAGTAATTGAAGTTGATCCAGCTGTTTGTTTTTTTAACAACAAACCCCAAGGGACAAACTGAACCGATAAGAAACTTGTTGTAGAATGCAGAAGGTCCTCCGTATGCTTCTATCGCTTCATAGACAAAGACGGAACTAGGCTCGTGAGTTATAAACTCCTTCATTTCTATTCCGCAATGCTGTAGTCTCTTTGTATCCGTAAAAGGAATCCCGGTGGCTCCAGCTCCTAACCTACCAGGATTAATACCAAGGATGAGGTTACGTGGTTCTTGATCCCTATAAAATTTATGATAAAATTGGTCTAGAACAGTTGTCTGCTCTACCGAAGCT
>Ga0308011_10000899_pt1 | contig 14367 bp, 14 predicted proteins | sample Neamet177_FD_203144 | JGI IMG/M metagenome (GOLD analysis project Ga0308011, IMG submission 203144) | Marine microbial communities from water near the shore, Antarctic Ocean - #177 | ecosystem: Environmental > Aquatic > Marine > Unclassified | place: Southern Ocean | collected 2014-07-25 | reverse complement strand
GAAGTCCCCAGAAACTCAGATACCAGTGAAGAAGCTATCTAGCGATCTAAGTACTAACGTGTGTCCTAAGTGCAAAGAAACTTCTGAAGAAGTTTTAAACATAGAGACGCAGAAGCGAGTAGGGTGGTACTGCTTGAAGTGTTACTACTTCGAAGAAGCTATCCTTAGAGAAACAGTTATATATAAAGTTACGAAGGTTCATATATAAGACAGGTGATACGTATGTTTACTTCTTTAATGTGTATAGCAGTAGCAGTTTACTTTGAAGCAAGAGGAGAGCCGAGCGCAGGACAGATCGCTGTAGCTCATGTAATACAGAACAGGGTTGAAGACCAACGTTACCCAGACAATGCGTGTGACGTAGTTAAGCAAGGGTATTACTGGAACGGTAATCCTATAAGAAACAAGTGCCAGTTCTCGTTCTACTGTGACGGCAAGTCAGACAACCCGAAGAACAAGCAGGGCTGGTACAACGCGTTATACATTGCCTCACTGAGTACGACAGTGCCAGATAAAACGAACGGTGCTACGCACTACCACACTACGAAAGTGTTTCCCGAATGGGCATACACGGGTGAGATAACAACTAAGATCAATAAACATATATTCTACACAGGTGTTAACTAGTGACAAAAAAGACAGAGAAAGAAATACAACGTGAGAAATTAGCAGAAGATATAAAAACGTATTTAGCTAAAGGCGGCTTAGTAAAAACCTACTCTTACGGCGAGAGTGTTGTTGACCCTCTCACTGAAGGATGGGGACTAAACCCAAAAATAATCCGTAATAAAAAGGCATAAAAAATGGGAAACTTTGCACAAGCAACAACAGGTAGTTCTGGACTTAGGCTCTTGCATGGGTTTGACCCATCAGGAATGCGCACATCAGAAACCGGAAAGCGGATAGACGTTTGGGCAGTCGAAACATCTAAACGGAATGTGCACTATTGGAAGACCGTGAAGGGTAAGAGAATAAAGATGACTAAATCCAACCCAAGACTTGGTGACTTAAGCGATACAAGGTTTCAAATCTTAGCTAACCACGCTATCCATGACGGAGTTTTATTAACTGAACCGGTTGAATTAGAAGTAGGGTCGCGGGTCATGCGGCTAAAGGTTAACGGAAAGGCCTACTTACTTTGTAGTGGGCGGGTGTACAAGAGACAAGGATCAGAGTAGTGGACATAATAACAATAGATTTTGAAACCTATTATGACAAACAGTTTTCTCTACGTAAGCTAACGACTGAAGAGTACATACGCAGCCCTGAGTTTGAAGTGATAGGGCTAACAGTTAAGGTAAACAACGGCGAAACATCTTGGCTAAGCGGAGATCATAGTGCCCTTAAAGATTATCTACACAATAATTACGACTGGGCAAACTGTGCTGTACTGGCTCATAACACTATGTTTGATGGTGCTATTCTTAGTTGGGTATTCGACATACATCCTAAGCTGTTCCTTGATACGTTATGTATGGGGCGTGCTTTGCATGGTACAGAGGTGGGTGGGTCGCTCAAATTCCTAGCAGACCTATACGAGATAGGCGAGAAGGGTGACGAAGTAGGTAACGCACTGGGTAAACACCGTGCAGATTTTACAGAGGAAGACCTCTCCAGTTACGGAGACTACTGTATACAGGATACCGAGCTTACTTATAAGCTGTTCGATATATTCCTAAAAGTATTCCCTAAGAAAGAACTTAAAGTGATAGACATGACTCTGCGTATGTTTATCGAACCCTTACTAGAACTAGATACTGCTAGACTGCTGGACCATCTCGATACACTTAAAGAGCAGAAAGAAAAACTATTAGATGAGTGTGGGATAGAGAAAGAAGAACTGATGTCTAACCCGAAGTTTGCAGTGGCACTAAAGTCACTGGGAGTAATCCCTCCTACTAAGATAAGTGCACGTACCGGCAAGGAAGCATTCGCGTTTGCTAAGAGCGATGAAGGTTTTAAAGCATTGCAAGAACACGACGACACGCGAGTACAAGCCCTAGTAGCTGCACGAATAGGTTTGAAGAGTACGTTAGAAGAGACACGCACCGAGCGGTTCATCGGTATAGGAGTACGGGGGACGATGCCTGCACCTATTCGATACTACGCTGCGCACACAGGTAGATGGGGCGGCTCTGACAAGATAAACCTACAGAACTTACCCTCTCGTGGACCGAACGCCAAGGTACTGAAAGCATGTATTTGCGCCCCTGACGGTCACACTTTAATTGAAGCTGACTCTGCACAGATAGAAGCCCGCGTGTTGGCTTGGCTAGCACAACAAGTTAACCTAGTTAACTCTTTTGCCCGGGGTGAAGACGTGTATAAGAAAATGGCAGGTTCTATATACGGTAAGCAGGAAGCAGATATAAGCGCCGCCGAACGGTTCATCGGTAAGACCACCATCTTAGGTGCAGGTTACGGTATGGGTTCCGTTAGGTTTAAAGATCAGCTTAAAGGTATGGGAGTTGAGGTAGAGGCAGACGAATGTAAACGTATTATAGATGTGTATCGCTCAGCTAACGGCGACATTACAAACTTATGGAGGCAAGCCCAAAACGTTTTAATGGGTATGTACCAAGGAGATAGGTACGGGTTAGGTAAAGGCGGCGTGCTAAGTGTGCGACCAGAAGTTAACGGTATACGTTTACCCTCTGGCTTAATCATGCGCTATGAAGATTTAAAGGCTGAAGAAGAAGAACGAGGGTTACAGTTCTCATACAAGACGCGCAGAGGTAGGGTTAATATCTACGGCGGTAAAGTTATAGAGAACGTATGCCAAGCTATAGCTCGTTGCGTGATGTCAGACCAAATGCTAATGCTTTCAAAGAAGTACCGTGTTTTACTTACCGTACATGACTCTGTGATATGCTGTGTACGTGACGAAGAAGTGGACGAAGCAGCGTCCTACGTCGCTAAATGTATGCGATGGACACCCGATTGGGCGGCTGGTCTGCCCCTGACTGGTGACGTTGATACAGGTAAAAATTACGGAGAATGCACAGCATGGGTAAACCCGCATGGTCTTTTAGCAGCATAAAAACGTTCGATCAGTGCCCGAAGAAGTATTACCACACTAAGGTAGCTAAGGACTACAAAGAAGATTTTAATACCGAAGCTATCCTTTACGGTAATGAGTTTCACGCAGCGGCAGAAGTATACGTACGCGGTGACGTACCTGAACTAGACCCAAGGTTTGACTATGCGTTAGCTGCGCTAGATAAGATTAAGGGTATGAAAGGCGAGAAACTCTGTGAGTTAAAGATGGGTCTTACAGAAAATCTTAAAGCCTGTGGGTTCTTCGATAAAGACGTATGGTTCCGAGGCGTAGCTGACTTAATTGTCTTAGATAAAGAAACAGGTGTAGCTAAAGTAATAGACTACAAGACAGGTAAGTCTGCTAAGTACGCAGATAAAGGACAGTTAGAGTTAATGGCTTTGGCAGTGTTCAAACATTACCCCGAAGTTAAGATAGTAAAGGGTGGGTTGTTGTTCGTTGTATGCAACGCATTTATTACAGAGACCTATAGCATAGACCGAGAGTCTGAGTTATGGGCTAAGTGGTTAGCGGAGTACGGCAAGATAGAGAAAGCGTTTGAGGTAGATGTATGGAACCCCAAGCCTACAGGTCTTTGTCGCGCTCATTGTATAGTGTTGGAATGTCCGCATAACGGAAGGAGATAGAGATGCCTAGAAAGAAGCAAGTAAATAGCCCTGTTGGGAGTCCAGCGTTTGAAGCTCGAATGGAGCGGCAGCGTGCTAGACGTGCGGTGGATAAAAAAGGAGTAGATAAAAACAACAACGGTAAGGCTGATAAGCGCGAGGGTAAAGACGTTAGCCACAACGTAGCGTTGAGTAGAGGTGGTAGTAACGCCGACGGTGTAACAATAGAAAACTCCAGTACCAACCGTGCGCGTAAGCCACGTAAGAAAACAGCTACTGCAAACACTGGGGGTAAGGTTACAAAGAGTACAGTTAAGAAACCTTCAAGACGTAAGTAATAAGAGACATAACATGCAAATAGTAGACAACAGAGGCTTAGCTCTGCGGCTTCGCCATCCCGAAAAAGTGACTGCGGCTATACCTAATAGCCGATTAGTTAGCGATAGTGCCTACAATGTACTAGTTAAATGGGGTGTAGACGAGGCTACAGTACTGCGGAACTTAAACATCCGTGACGTACCCTCACCTATCCTAGGTAAGTACGATTGGCCCGGACGGTATAAACCTTTCGAGCATCAGAAAACTACAGCGTCCTTTCTAACTATGAACCGTAGGTCTTTCTGCTTTAATGAGCAAGGCACAGGCAAAACTGCATCAGCTATATGGGCTTCTGATTTCTTAATACAACAGAAAATAATTAAGCGCGTACTAATTATCTGCCCTCTCTCTATCATGGATTCTGCTTGGCGTGCCGATCTATTTAATTTTGCTATGCACCGTACTGTGGACATCGCGCATGGGGCTAAGCAAAAGCGTCAAGAAATAATAGATAGCGATACTGAGTACGTCATTATTAACTATGACGGTGTAGAGATAGTGAAAGATACTATAGCTAACGGTGGGTTCGATTTAATCATCATAGACGAGGCTACACACTACAAGAACGCGCAGTCCAAACGTTGGAAAGTACTGGCTAGTATTATACAGCCGCACACATGGCTTTGGTTGATGACAGGCACACCTGCTGCTCAATCGCCAGTAGATGCTTACGGCCTAGCTAAGATCGTCAATCCTAAACAAGTACCTAAGTTCTTCGGGGCTTTCCGTGAAATGGTTATGCACAAGGTTACGCAGTTTAAGTGGGCACCAAAACCTAACGCAACTACTGTAGTGTTTGATGCCTTACAACCTGCAATACGTTTTACTAAAGAACAGTGTTTAGACTTACCTGAGATGACTTACGTTAAACGTGAGGTAGCTCTGACCCCTCAGCAAAAGAAATACTACGAGCTTCTACGTAAGCAGATGATGGCTGTCGCAGGAGGTGAGCAGATTACTGCGGCTAATGCGGCGGTTAACATGAACAAGTTATTGCAGATTTCCTGTGGTGCGGTCTATACCGATACTGGCGAGACGGTAGAGTTCGATGTTAAGAATCGGTATAAAGTCCTGCGTGAGGTTATAGATGAATCGAGCCAAAAGGTGTTAATCTTTGTACCCTTTAAGCATGTCATAAGTATCCTTAAAGAAAAATTAGCTAAAGACGGTATTACAAATGCCGTTATATCGGGTGAGGTTAGCGCCAACAAGCGCACAGTTATCTTTAAACAGTTCCAAGAAACCTCTGACCCCCGTGTCCTGATCATCCAACCTCAAGCTGCCGCGCATGGGGTAACACTTACAGCAGCTAACACAATTGTGTGGTGGGGGCCGACCTCTTCACTGGAGACCTACGCTCAGGCCAATGCACGGGTACACAGGACGGGGCAGAACCACCCCTGTACCGTAGTTCAACTAGAAGGCTCTAACGTAGAGAAACGTATTTACAGGATGCTAGACGAGCGAATTAACGTGCATACGAAAATGATAGATTTATATCAAGATATACTTGAACTATAGATTAAACTCCACTATATTACATAGAACATAACTATAATATGGAGAACACTAACATGACAGATGATGTTGTGGGAACGCTTGACCGCCTCGTTTCTGTATACGTAAAGATACGTGATCAGAAGGCCGAACTTGCTACTGAGTTTGCCGCCAAGGAGAAGGAATTCAACACCTACTTAGACACAGTAAAAGCAGAACTACTAGACTACTGTAAAACCGCTGGGGTTGAGTCTGTTAAAACTAGTTCTGGTACGTTCTGGCGCTCACAGAGGAGCCGCTTTTGGACGAGTGACTGGGAGGCTATGAACAAGTTTATCGTGGACAACGAAGCGGTAGATTTACTAGAGAAACGGCTACACCAAGGCAACATGAAGCAGTTTCTTGAGGAGAACCCCGACCTACATCCGCCGGGGTTGAACGCGGATACCGAGTACACGATAACTGTACGGAGAAAAAAATGAGTGAGTTAGATAGTTACGTCCCTGTAGAAGAAGTTGCAGAACACCTTTCTGTAAAAGTCAGCACCATTAGGCAGTGGGTTAATAAAGGGTTCATACCTAAAACTACTTACATAAAAGTAGGGTATACCTATCGCTTTAACATCGCTGAAGTAGTCGAGGCTTTAAAACAAGAAGCACCTTCTGAAAATGTCGGGCAGATTACAGAACAGTTAGACCTAGTATTTGATGAGGACGAATACGTATGACCCATAGTGCGGGTGACGTAGACCCTTTCGAATCTTTAATCGCTGAACTTACACCTGAAACGCCAGCTATCGTGCCTGTGGTCGAGACCGAAGTCTTTGATGCCCTAGAGTCATCTAAGGTATTACGATTAAGTATTCGTGAAAACGTATTCCGTAAGATTGGCGACACGGTGGAAGAGCTTGGGGACGAGGCGCTTAGACTTGTTATTTTAAAAGCTGCTCCTGTATCGCGCATGTATTATTCAGAAGCGTATACGGAAGGCAAAGGTAAGGCACCTACGTGCTGGTCTACAGATGCAAGCACAGGGGTTCCCGCTCCACCAGTACTGGCGCAGGACAAACAGTCACCTACATGCTTTAACTGTCCTCAAAATATTAAAGGTTCAGGTAATGGGTCTTCAAGAGCGTGCCGGTTCCAACAACGTCTTGCTGTAATGTTAGCCGATAAAGAAGGAGTCCTACAGCCTGACCAGATATGCCAATTAACTTTACCTGCAACAAGCGTATTCGGTAATGACAGGAAAAAGAAAGGACTACAAACTTATGCGCGGTTAATTGACGATCAAGGCGCTTTACTATCTTTTGTTATGACTGAGATAAATTTTGATGAGGGTAGCGGTACACCTAAGATATGCTTTAGACCCTTTCGTGTACTCGAAGAAGAGGAGATCGCTTTAATAAAAAGCGCACAGCAAGACCCTAACACTAAAAAGTTAGTTACCTTTAACCCGAACTCTTATGTAGACGATAGCCCTAGTACGGACAACGTGTTTAGTACTGTCCAAGGCGAGGGGGTGTATGTAAAAACCTGAAGTACCTGAACCATAACTTAGCCTTTACCGGCTAATGCTATTTTAATAACTTAAAAGAGAATACCAATATGTCTAAACCATCTTACATGTTAAATAATGTGGAAGCCCTTTACCCAAAACTAGATCAGCCCTACCACTTTGATAGGCAGGGAGGGAAGAACAAGCAAGGGGCAAGTGTTCCATGCGCCGCTACAGCTCAAGGGGCTACTTACCAAGTCAATTTTAAAATGACAGCAGATCAGGCTAAAGCTATTTTTAAGTCTATGGCTGAGGCTTACGAAGAAGATAAAGAAGAATCATGGCCTGCTTTGACAATGCCCTTTACGAAGACTGAGGACAAGATGTTTGTAGGGAAAGCTAAGCTACCTGCTTCGTTTGACGGTAGGCCAACAACACCCCCTAAGCATTACGACGCTAGCAATAATCCGTTAGACAGTGCGTTCCAGCTTAGTTCAGGTAGTACGATAAACTTGTTCCTAGAGTTAGTTTCTTATAACGGAAGTATGGGCAACGGAGTGTCTTTACGTTTACGTGCAGTACAAGTTATAAAATATAAAGAGTACACTGCTGCGTCTCCGTTCGACACACAAGAAGGATTTACCCAGAACGATACTGAGTCTACCGTAGAACTCGATACCGTGTTTGATACAGGTGGAAAAACTGTAGTAGAGGAAGCGACCATTGAAGAGCCAAAGGTTAAAGTCTCTAAAAAGAAACAGAACGCACCTAAGCCAGAAGTAGATTTAGCTTCTTTGCTTGAACAGTTTGATGACTAGAATAATCCGGGTGTCTTCGGGCACCCGTACCTCTCTGATGTATGGATAAATTATGAATGCCAAACAGTTTCTAAGTACTGTATTGGGCACTGAAGGATACTATTGTGTAGCAGGGTTTAAAGACGGGAAGGTAATACAAAAATTTTACAGTTCTTTAGACGCTGTTGCAGAAACCGCAGTTAACTTTGATTTAGAAGGACGTGACGCATATTTTGCGTTAAGCACTTTTGTGGAAGACACTAACCGTAAAGCGGCTAATGTACGCCAGATAAAAGCTCTCTTTCTTGATATAGACTGCGGCGAAGGTAAACCATATCAGACCCAGACAGAAGCGGTACTTGCCCTACGCAAGTTCTATACTAAATATAAAATACCTCGACCGACTGTAGTTGACTCGGGCTACGGGCTGCATGTCTATTGGACGTTAGACAAACCTTGTACTAGGGAAGAATGGCTCCCTGTTGCAAACAGTCTTAAGGAAACATGCCTTCAGGACGGGTTAGAGATTGACCCTTCGGTTACTTCTGACGCAGCGCGCATCTTACGCGTACCTAGCACACATAACTTTAAAGACACTACCCCTAGACAAGTTAAGGTACTGCTTGCAGCAAAGGCAGCCGTTAGCCTACAAGAGTTCTCTTCTCTGCTACCAATAGAGCCGATACCAGTGATCTCTAGCAGATCACATTCTGATGAAGATGCTAGGGATATGGCTAGGGCAGTTGGGCAAGACAAGTACACTAAAAAGTTTTCTAACCTGCTTGCTAAAACTGGCAACGGTAGCGGGTGCGCGCAGATTTACAAGGCCGTTACGCAGCCTAACGAGATGTCCTACCCTGAATGGCTACACGTCTTGTCGATAGCTAAACACTGTGACGTAGATGGGGAAAAAGCCATACACCTTATCTCTAAGAAGTACGAAGACTATAGCTTTGAAGAGACAGAGAAGGTTGCTGCTTCTATCGACAGTCCACACTTGTGTGTAACTTTCGAGAAAGATAACCCTAGCGCGTGTAAGGAATGCCCACACAAAGGTAAGATTAAAACTCCTATAACGCTGTGTAGGGAATTACGCGAAGCAGAAAGCAACGTTGTAGAAGTACCGATAGCGCCAACAGAAGAGGTAGTAGTAGGCGAGGACGATGATGGAACAGCAGCACCTACCCTACCGGCAAAGAAACATACTATACCGACCTACCCGTTTCCGTATATAAGATTAGGTGAGGGCGGTGTAGGGGTAAAGGTTAGAGATAAAGACGGTAATATAGAAGAGCAGGAGATATATAAACGTGACCTGTATATCTCTAAGCGTATGTTCGACCCGATAGATGGTCCGTGTTACGAGTTTACTCATCATACAAAACGAGAAGGTATACGTACTTTTGTTATTGCTAGTGTTGTCCTCTCGTCTCCAGACGGCTTTCGCAAAGCTATGGGGGAGAACGACATATTTATTTTGGCTAAAGACGCGGAGAAACTTATGCGCTACATAGGCGCTTGGATTGAAGAACTAATGGACGACTCTATAATAGAAGTTAAAACTCAGTTTGGATGGACAGAGAACAACAAGTCTTTCGTGCTAGGCGATAAAGAAGTGTTTGCTTCTCATGTGGGCCTCAACCCGCCGGGTTCACGTACTGCCCAGTACATATCCTTTTTCGAAAAGAAAGGCACACTAGAAGGGTGGAAACGTGTTACAGAATTCTACAATCAACCCGGCTTTGAAGAGCACCAGATGATGTTTGGTTTATCTTTTGGTTCACCGTTAATGGACTTCGTGCCGGGTATCTCTGGGGCAATCTTTCATCTTACGAGTACTGAGACAGGTATAGGTAAGACCACGGGTATGTGGGGAGGAGCTTCAGTATGGGGCAATCCTAAGAAGTTAGTATTGATAGGTAAAGATACGCCTAACTCCGCATGGAATCGCGCAGAGATACTTAAAGACGTAGTGCTCTACATAGATGAAGTTTCTAACTACGGCCCCGAAGATGCTAGTGATTTCTGCTACGCCATTAGTGATGGAATGCAGAAGAATCGAATGAGTAACAAAGGCGAGAACTCTGAAAGGTTTAGAGGCGAACCTTGGAATTTAAACTGTGGCTCTTCTGGTAACAGCAGTATAGTAGAAATTGCTAGTAAGTATAGGGCTTCGCCAAAGGGGGAATCAGGTAGAGTTATAGAGGCTACCGCCATTAAGAAACTTTTTACTACAGAAGAAGCGATAAAAGCTAACACGCTTAACGAAGACTTAGCTGCCAACTACGGGCACGCAGGACAGATATACATAACGCATGTTTTACAAAACTTATCGTCGGTAAAGAAACTTGTTTCCGACACTAGAACTATGTTGATGACAGACGCAGAGCTTGGCACACAGGAGCGTCACTGGATCGCACAATGCGCTACGGTATTTGCGGGGTGTACGATAGCAAAACAACTTGGTCTTATCTCTTGGGATTTAGACGGGCTGTACAAATGGATGTTAAAGAAACTGAGGGCGTTAAAGATGGACTTAGATGACATGAACATAGACATAGAAGATATATTATCTAACTTTTTAACAGATCATCCGCGCGGTATCTTGCGTGTAAGGAGTACTGATGACGCACGAGACCCAGAGCTAGAGAACATACTTGAGTTACGTCCGGGCGACACGCCACTATACCAATGGGCAGCGCGCGTTGAGTACGACATCAACAAGATGTACATAGTACCTAAAGTATTAAAGGCATGGTGTATAAAGCACCAGCACCACTACAAGGCTATTAAAGAACTTATCTTTATAAAACTGAACGGCAAACCGACTAAGATGCGGCTCGGTAAAGGCACTAAGATGGTACTGCCTCCTAGTCATGTAATTGAATGTTCGTGGAGCAAAGACTTAACTGCCGGAGAGGAAGGGTTCGATGCGGGTACGGCTGACTGATATATCACCTGATGGAGTTAGGATCGTCGTTAACTGGGAGAAGTTCGTACGGGGCGCGTCGGTCTTTATCCCCTGCATCAATACTAAGAAAGCTGTTGACCACATACTAGACGCGAGCGAGCTAACAAAGAGTGATATAACACAACGTGTTTGTGTAGAGGGCGGTAAGTATGGCGTGCGTGTATGGCGTATTGCTTAGAGCTGGATGGAGTTGTATGGAGCTGTATGGAGTTGTATGGAGCTGTATGGAGTTCGTGTTACCATAGCAGTTCATCATTCTCCGTGTCCGTACAGAGAGTTAGCCCCCGCTAGTTGGGGGCTTTTTTTGCCTATAGTTCTTCGCCGTATTGCCGTCTTGACTCTAGGAGGGACTGAATAAACCGACGCTCCGCTACGTTACCACCAAGTCGTTCGGCTATAGCAGAGCCTTTAGCCCTAGATTTAAGAGATTGGGCTAGGTTCTCGCTTTTTATAGCGACATTGCGGTGCTTCTTATTGAACGCTTGTATCTCTTCTATTACTTGTTTTTTACCTACCCCATCCCCATTGTTGTGCGCGAAGGCAAACCTATCTAACAGTCCAGTACGCATAGCCTTTATGCCGTTTGGCACACGTCGGTCTCTAGCTAGCTTGTCTTGCGCGGCACGAAACTTAGCAGGATTAAAGCCTGCTGCCTGCCTAATTGCATCTCCTACTGTCACGTCTCCAACTATGGGATCGCCTCGTGTAGTTTCGTAGCCTTCAGTCGAATACCTCGCTGCCTTCTTAAAGTTAGCAAAAGCGGTTGGTAGTATTGCTTCCCAAGCACGTTGGTTGTTTCTGGGATCGTCATCAACGAAGAGACGGTAGCCATTCTCAATTAGCCTCATACCTATACCGACAGTAGGACCGCCGTAAGACTCTAGTAGATGCTCAGTAGTACTTTCTGGACGGTAGTTCCCCTTGTCTCGAATCATAAGGTTAGTTAGAGCAACACGATCTGTTACATCAGTACCAAAGTATTTGGCAACCGCACCATAGAAATAGCCGTCGCCTATTGTCTTAGCTACTATAGTGTTTGCGTCATCCTCGTCCTCGCCCAAGAACATGTTAGCGATCATAGCAGCCAGTCCGTAGAACGGGATGCCCTTAACACCAACCAATGCCCCACCAGTAACATTCATATAGATAAACGCATTACGCAAAGCACGATCTTCTTCTATCTGTTCTGGCGTACGCTTCGCCCCTTTAGCCTGTCGAGTTATAGCCCCAAGCATTCGCATTTGCATATACAATATTTGAGCGGGGAAGCGTTTAAATTGATAGATGATAGCGCCCGGTCCAGTCTGCGCCCAACGAGGAGCGGTAGCGAGGAGCGCGGAGCTGTTGGCGTACTCCATAAAATTAGTAGCTACTATCGCTGCTTCTGGTCCAAATTGATTTAGCTCTGCCGATGTCATGTCTTTTATTTTTTTAGCAGGCTTGCCTTTGTTCGCGCTGGCGTAGGCTTTTTCCACCTCTAAGATATACGAACTTGCCGCAGTGATTTGCCGAATAGCGCGTTCAGAATGGTTAAATATAAAACTAGATACGTAAGCTATCTTATTTAGTAGTGGTGCGGCTGGGTTTTCGTAGTCGGCGTTTTCAGCAGATATAGTGCGAGTATCTAAACCTGTTGCTTTAAAGCGTTCAATAAGATGTCCAAGCGGACCGCCCTCTTTGTTTGTGTAGCTAAATCCACCGACCTCATTTACATCGCCTAACTTGCCTTTCTCGTTAATACCTTCACGCGTAACATCGCCAAACGATTGCATGTACATGTTAGTAGCGCGCGTCATTGCAGAAGTAGCTTTAGCTCCACCGAATTTACCAGACAGTAGCGGACCTACAACCATTGGCAGCGTAGACATGTTGACCGCAGCAGAGGATACGTTAAAGCCTAGTGTATAGATAAAAGAAGAAGAACGTAGTTTACGTGCCCAGTTAGGTAAGTTCGGGTTTCTAACGAATTCCAGATAGCTTGGTAATTTACCTACTTGTCGATCAGTTTTCCCGCTATCTCCTACCATAGCTATCGCTATGTCTTCAACTAACCGATTACCTGCGTTGTCTCCTGTCTCAGCTTCTTCATTGATCGCTTTAGCAATTTTTGCAAACCGTACATCAAAAGAAAGATTTGCCAAGCTGTTAATCATTAAAGGGAAAGAATCTTCAAGCGTCTTAATAGCGTCTGTTTCATAACCTGCAAAACCTTCACGCTCCTTATGCCCCTGTATCAAACCTTGTTCTGGTAAAGACCTAAGCAATACGTCGTTAACAAGCGTTATAGCTTCTTGCGGTATTGTAACTTGACGCTCCGTCCCGTCCTCCTCCGTAATAGTGATTGGCTTTTTAAGTTCGTCAAGCAAGTCAACTAGAAAGGCAGTAGGTACGTTAACCCCTTGCGCGTTTATATCTGGACGAGGCTTACTTTTTATAGACTCGTCATTTACTACATCGTTTTCTTTTAGCCGTTTAATGGCTACCTCACGTTCACCTGAACTCTTATGCGCGCTTACACCATAGACAACTTGCCCATCAGCATTTTTGTATTCCCACTCAACCCAAAAGTCGCCTGTACGGTCTAGTTTAAAATACGGGTCAATAACACCAGAGCTAAGTATCTTTCTAAATACTTGCTCCCTAATAGTAGACTTAACATTTTCGTCTAACTCCAACGCGTTTAACTTTGCATCTATAGCCCCAAGGATTTGTTCGTTCATATCCTTGTACATATCCCGCATCGTGCTGTATGTAGTTTTTTGTGCAGCAGTTAGCGAGTTATACAAGCGATTTACTTCATCGTACTCAACAAGACGCTCTGGAGTAGAGTCTAGTTTTTTAACGCCTCCAAGCACATCTGCTCTGTCTAAGGCATCTACAACTTCATCACGTTCAGCAGCAGTGGCAAAAGTAATTTCCTCTACAAACTTGCCGTCTATAGAGGTGTAGTTATACCCAAACTTCTCGTAGTGGCTTCTAAGTTTAGTGGGGTCTACTTCTTCAATAGTACTGCGTCCTACTAGGCTATTAAAAATACCAAGCGCTTTACTGTCACCTTTAAACGCAGCCTTAAAGTCGTTTAGCTTGCCGCTATAGTCCTTCATTAACTTGTTACGCAGCCCGTCTTGTTCCCGTATAAGTTCTTGAAACTCAATAGCAGAAGGCAACTTACCGTCAAGAAGGTCTACTAAGTTATCTAACGTCATAGCGTTAATAACACTCATGCGCTGTTTAGCAGTAAACTCTTTTGCATTATCCCATATACGTAACCGAGAATCGGCTAGTGTTTTTGCCTTGGCGAGAGCTGTGCCCCCACCCATCATTTCATACACAGCACGAGCTGCGTCGTTGTCCGCTAACGCTCCCGGTACAGTAGTAGCATCACGAGTAGAGATGGCTTCTGCCATTAACAAGTTTATGAAGTCTACAGTTTCTTGCTCCATGTTCTGGACTGGGGTAGTGGGCATACCAAACAAACTTTTAACCGCGTTAGTAAAACGTTGCCATGCAGTTAGCTTAGACCCAGAAGAGATGTGCGAAGCTAGTATGGCTCTGAATTCGGTG
>Ga0308011_10000898_pt1 | contig 14381 bp, 27 predicted proteins | sample Neamet177_FD_203144 | JGI IMG/M metagenome (GOLD analysis project Ga0308011, IMG submission 203144) | Marine microbial communities from water near the shore, Antarctic Ocean - #177 | ecosystem: Environmental > Aquatic > Marine > Unclassified | place: Southern Ocean | collected 2014-07-25 | reverse complement strand
AGAAAAAGGAATAACACACTGGGCGTACCATACCCACAAATTCCTGTAAATGAAAAGGGCCCTCGTATTGAGAGCCCTTTTTTTAATTATACACGCATATCATATCGTGTATAGCATACTTGTTATCCGTCGCATGCTAAACAATCTTCATTCATAGCACTTGCCGCAATATCACCACGTAAAACCGATTCAGTTCTAGTATAATATAAAGTTTTAACACCTTTCTTCCAAGCATCGAAATGAACTTTGTTCAACCACTTTGGTGTAGCTTCAGAAGGAAATGCTAAGTTTAAACTAACTGATTGATCTACATACTGTTGTCTAAGCCCAGCTTGATTAACAAGCTCCAGTTGATTGATCTCCTTAAAGGTTTTAAAAACTTCTTTGGCGGGTATGTCATGAGCCAAGGTAATGTCATCAAGCTCACTAATATTTTGAACGCTACCACCGTCAGCCAGTATTTTATCCCATGTTTCATTGTTGTTTATTTTTAACTTCTTTAATAGCTTTACTAATGTAGGGTTTTTACGTATAAAAGTACCTTTTGCAGATTGTTCTGTAAAAACGTTAGCAGCCCACGGCTCAATACCCGGAGAAACATTACCACTAAGCTTACTATTAGAAACAGTGGGAGCAATAGCCCTAAGGTGAGTGTTACGCATACCGGTACCAATACACCATAAAGGCTCTCCGTAAATTTCGGCCAGATCCCTTGACGCTCTTTCACTTTCAATTTTAATTTGCGAAAATATTTTCCTAGTCTCAAACTGCGCAAGTAAACCTTCAAAAGGAATTCCTTTTTCTTGGAGATAGGTGTGCCACCCGAGTGCTCCCAATCCGAGTGCTCGTCCTTTTTGAGCAGAACGAATGGCATTTTCAAAACCTCTAAGTCCTTTGGCTCTTTGAATAAATTCCTCCATAACGCCGTCAAGAAACCACGTGGCGTCGTATATAAGATTAGTGTCTTTCCATTCTTCATATTTAGCTAAATTTAATGATGATAAACAGCAAACAAAGCTGTGATTCTCATCGGTGTGTAATGTAATTTCTGAACATATGTTTGTCATATGTACTTTTAATCCGTTGTCTTTATATGCTTTTGGATTTGCTTTGTTAACATTTCCTTTAAACATAATGTACGGTTCTCCAGTTGCTTTTCGTTTTCTAAGCAATTTACTCCATCTAGACCTAGCTTCTTTATCTCCTTGTTCAAGTTTTCGCATAAACTTATCGCCAACAACTGCGCACTGATGTAAGTTAAGCGACTGTCTATTAACATCTCCTTTAGGTTCCCTGATTTCAAGCCACTCCTCGAAGTCCTCATGCTCGATGTTGATATTAACTGAGGCAGCTCCGCGACGGACACTCCCTTGATTAGTAGCAAGAATTGTTGAGTCATATATTTTGCAGAAAGGTACGACTCCGTCTGATGTTCCATTACCTGTAATTTTAGCGCCCGCAGGTCTTATTTGATTAATACCGATACCAACTCCACCTCCGTGCTTAGCAAGCATCATCATTTCTAAGTTTTTACCACCTATGTCCTGGATGGAATCTGCAACGTCAATACCAAAGCAGCTAATAGGCAAGCCCCTATCGGTTCCCGTGTTAGATAATACTGGAGAAGCCAAACACAGCCAGCCATTCCAAATGTAATTAAAAAACGTTTCAGCCATTTCAGGTTTATATAACCTGCGAGCAACTGTTTTAGCGACTCTATGGTATGCTTCTCTAGGCGTTTCTCCGTCAAATAAATATCCCCCGGATATTGTCTTTTTGTATACGTCCGTATTACCCCACGAAGGGTAATCTTCTCCTTTGATCCATTCATTGTTCCACATATTATAGTTCTAGTTTTTTGTCTTCAACTTGTTCTTCAGCAGCTTGCTCCTTAAGCTTTGAAATTGCTTCTTCGTAACCTGGCATGTGCTTAAGTGTTTCTAGAGTACCCATAGCTATTGTAGCTGTTTGGCTTACCTCTGATATTAATTTTTGATTGATCATTCCTAATGTTTCAATCCTGTTTTTCATTTCAATTAACGTCTGTTCTTTCATATAGTTGTTTATCTATTTCTTGTTGTGTTATATTTACTCTACCAAATGTCCTCATAGTCCTCACCCTCACCAGCTTTGCTATAATCTGTTGGCCTAATTGCGAAAAAATCAGTATGATTGACGCCCCCGGTAAGATGATAGAACCAATCAAGATTAGCTGCTGCTTTAGGGTCATACGCGAAATACGATCCAAGGTCAACATACCCCAGTTCCACAAGTTTTTCATTTGTTCTCTTTTTTATAAAGTGTTTTAAATCGTTTGCTGAGATACCTTCTATGTCTCCCATTTCAAACATCTTAGTAATGTAATTAGTTTCTAATGTAACCATAGCTTCGGCTGACTTAATGATGTCCTCGCGACAAAGATCTAGCAATTGATTATCTTCTTCACACATATGTCTGAATAACTGACAACCCATTTTGCTGTGCAATGATTCATCTCTTACAGACCACTTCATTTGTTGACCTATACCTTTGAGTAGGTTACGTAACTGAAAAGAATACAACACTGCAAAAGCGGAATAAAGAGACACTCCTTCAGCGAAAGCTGAAAAGACAGCAAGAGACTTAGCAATACCAGTACGACTTGTACCGCTGTAAGCAACCAGATTATTAAAACGCTCCGCAGTGGCAGGCTCATGTAAAAATGCTTCATAGTCTTCTAGCTTTAATGTTTCGTTTAAATAACTGTAAGCAACAGCGTGAATTGTTTCTTGTGATCCAAACATCATTGCCATTTGTTGTATCTCGTGTTTAGGAAACCATCCAACAACTTTCTGCGTCCAATAATCAGATACTGCACATTCTGTTTGAGCAAATCCTAGTAGTATGTTGCCTACTAAATGCTTTTCTTTTTCGTTTAGCTTTTCGTTCCAGTCTTTAATATCGCTTTGCATTGATATTTCTGTATGTAACCAAAAAGCTTGAGCTTGTTTTAACCAACCCTCGGTGTAGTACTCCGGGTACTCAAAAGGCTTATACGCTATTCTTTTATCAAATAATCCCATATTTATTGTGTAAAGCTTTTAATTGTTTCTAATTCATTCTTCCAGGCTTCTATATGAGCCAATATAACGGGCTTTGTTGTAGACTTAGATACATTCCTCATATCATATAATATGTTGTCAACAAATAAGCCTACAGACGCTACCACTAATTTAAGATCTTCATCCATTAATCATAAACAGTTAAAGCTATATCTACAAAAGGCAAATATAATACATGTATTTTTGAATCCTCCATTGTATAGCTTCTAATACCTATTAAAAATCCTGGGTAAAAACCTAATTCAATTGACCAGGCCGCTTTGTTTTCGTCGTCTTTCATGTGCATTTTATATTATATCTTTTATGTAACTGTTCTATATCTTTTGATTTAACTTTACCTTTAACACACCAACTCCATTTAACAAATTTATCAATTTGTCTATCAGCATATTGACGTCTTGCTATTTGCTTTGCTTCAAAAGGATTAACCTTACTGTCTCGTCGCATTCTTTTTGGTTTTGAGGTTTATATAATGTTATTCCAGGAAATTGTTCTACAATTAATTTTTTAAACAACTTCCACCGCATAGGAAAAGACTCGTTAGCTCTACCTTTGGTTTCAATTATAAAAGTATCTCCAATAAAATCAGGTGTATATTTTATAGGTAAGATTCTTTTTTCACCTCTGTTTTTATAATCACCCTTGCCATTAGCTTGTCTTTCATAAACTTCATTTTCAAAATGAAATCCTGCATGCAATACAAATGTTTCACCTTCATATTTAGCTTTAATTTTATCTTTTTTTAAAGCCATATACATATACTTTTCCAGTCCTGAAGCAAAGTCGATACCATCATATGATACCTTCTTTGCTCTTACCGGGCCGCGCTTGCCGCTCTTTCTTTTAAAAGGTTTTCGCATCTTTTACTTCTAAGTCCATTAATAAATCTTCTTGTAAGTTCGTACTATAAACTTCTTTGGCTTTTTGTAAATACAATACAGCATCCATAAGCTCTTCTTGTAAATGATTAAGCCATTCAAACATTTTTGAAGGATCTTGTTCAAGAGTTACTCCGTACTTTTTAAAGCCAACATCAGATCTTGATACAAACTTATTAACAACACGCTTAACTACTGGGTCTCTAAATTCTATTTCTTGTTTCATTATAATGTGGTTTTTACAAAAGTTCCATTAACCATTATGCCTTGTCTAGACTTTATTACATCGTAAGCAGATTTAACACAAGACTCTATCTTATGGCCTCTAAGAGCTGCTAAGTTTGTTAATACAACAACCATATCACCTATTGCATCAATAACTTCAGTCTCATCGTTTTTTAGTAATGCTTGAGCTAGTTCCCCAGCCTCTTCCATAAGCTTTATATATTGAGTTTTATAATCGCCTTCGTTATATATACCTTTCTCATCAGCCCATATACGAATTAAATCGTATATACCAACCTCTGAAGATTCTGTAGTGTTATCTGTTTTGTTTTCTACAAACTCTTTAGCAAAAGCTTTATTATATACGTAAGTTCTTTCAGGATTAAACATTGATACTCTAGCATTTTTTATTATCCATGGAATTGTTTTTGGTGTAATAGTAAAAGATCCAAAATCTGTTTTCCAAGTTGCGTTTATACTATCCATTAATCTACCTTTTAATTTGTTCATAGGACAAGGAAATGTCGAGGTTTGTTCTGTTGCGTTTATATTCATTTTATTAGATTTAATTAAGTTATTATATTTTTGTCTGTCAACTTTATAGCCATAAGACTTTTGAAGTTCTATTTCCATGTCAGATATATAATTTATATCATCGCTAGTAAGTAGAACTTCGTATTCATCTGGTGCATAGCCTTGCTGCTCCGTAACTCTTCTATTAATATTACGTGTAACACCAATTTTTTTACCAGGAATATGATAAATTGTGTACATTATTGTTTTTATTTACCAACACTTAGCTCTGCTTTAATTGCAGGCAAAGGATTGTAGTTAATTAACCTAATTTGATCTGCATTAGGTATGAGACAATTTCTAAATTCATTTAAATATATGCCGCTATCTAATATTAAATTAGGCAATATTCGTTTAGATCTATTTAAAAACGTTTTAGCTTGCTCTAAATGATTGTTATATAAATGGCAATCGCCAAGTTGTCCAATCAATTGACCAGTCTTTAATCCAGCACCCTTAGCTAACATTTCTAATAGTAAACCATACATTGTAATATCATAAGGTAAACCTAAGAATACATCGGCAGATCGCTGTTGCCACATCAAATCCATAACACCGTTGTTAATATTAACTTGAAAAGCATAATGACAAGGAGGCAAAGCCATATCATCTAGCTCGTGTGGAGCCCACGCAGTAACTATAAGGCGTCTTGAATGCGCATTAGTATTAATGCTATACACGAGATTATTGAGCTGATCTACGCCATTAAAATCGCGCCATTGTTTTCCGTACACAGGACCTAAGGTTTCGTCTGTTCTACCTGAGCGTTCATAGTCTGGTCGCCAATACTTAACACCATTATCTTCTAAGTACTTAAGATCAGTTTTACCTTGCAATATCCAAAGTAATTCTGTTCTTGCTGCATTGAAGTTTATTTTTTTTGATGTGAGTATAGGGAATCCCAATGACATATCGTGCTTGATTGTTCGTCCAAAGACAGACTTCGTCCCAGTCCCTGTTCGATCTGGCTTATCCATTCCTCGGTTGAGTATTTCATCCATAAGGTTTTTGTATTCATCTTCTATGTTTATCATAATAATATTTAGAATATTCAAATATTTTTAGCCATACTTCATTCTTACCATAAGACTCAGGGCTTGTTGTAGTCTTATTGTTCTGTGTTATATCAATATGCCAAGCGCTGTTGTTTTTAGCTTTAGCTGCAATAGCTATATTGTTTCTTATACACCATCTATACGGTATCCAATCCTCTTCTTTATAAGGTGGCATACCCATATTAACATCTTTCTTTTTGTTACCGCTACCCATTTATTCCCAAGGTAGTTTTTCACCTGTTACATCTAATGGTTCGTGAGGAATAAAACAACCAGACTTTGGTTCCCATTTAAAATGTGCTTCAGCTCCATTCTCACCTAAGTTTTGAAACTTAACCTTAAGAACTTTTGCTTTAACAGTCTTAGCTTCATAATCTCTGTGAACTAATATGCCATGATAACTAGCATCGTACCATTCACCACCACCTTTAATGTTATACATAGTAGGTTCTTCAATTTTACCATCCTGAGTTTTATACATCTTAGTAGGATGCGCTACAATAAATACTAACACATCATACTTCTTAGCAAATATTTCTATCTTCTGTAAGTATTCCATAGTGTATTTATTAACGTCATCAGATCCACCAAGATCTCTAACTTTATTGAATGGATCAATAACTAAACACTTAATACCTTTACGCTTAACTAGCTCAGCACCTTTCTTAAGTACTGAGTCTAGAGTGTAACGTTCCATATCAATATGAAAGTAACTACTATTACAGTGATCAGCTATTTGATTCCAACGATCACCACCAATATCTGCAGACGTCGGCATACCTTGCCAAGTCTTACGCATTAGCTTATGAGCATGTAAATATGTTGGTTGATTTTCCGGAGATGCAAAAGCTGTTTTCCAACCATAGTTAGCATTGTATCCGACAACCATCTGATCCACGAAATCCGACTTGCCTGAAGAGGGTATGCCAGTGACAGTAATAAACTGACCAGTATACGTCGAAAATATATCATCAAAGTTTTGTAAACCAACTTGAAAGCCAGGCTTAAAGCCATTACGAACAAAGTCCGTGACTTCATCTTCGATATCCCTGAACGTCGTAACATTTTCCAATGGTACTGGTCTTGCCCCTGAGATACGCTCTGATAGTTTTTCTTTTCCATATTTCTGTAAGTATTCATTTGCATCTTTACAGTCTTCAAACGTTGCTATGTGACAAACTTCAGATCCTAATCTACGAATAAGTTCTGTTTGTAATGCTTGTCCAGCTTCATCAGAGTCAACAGCTAATATAATTTTATCTTTGTCTTCAAAGTAATCAATACAACTATCTAAATAATCTAAGTTGTTTGTATTAAGCGTTGCTCCGTTAGGTACTGATATTGCGTTTTCAATTCCAGCTTCATGCAATGCTAACACATCCATTTCGCCTTCAACGATTACACAATATTCATAACCAATTATGCTGTCTATATTATAAAAGACTTTCTCAGCTCCTTTAAATAATTTAAAGTTCTTTCTTCCATCTCGGTATTTAACATTTGTTAATTCACCGCCCATAAAATAATTGAACTTTATTACATTCTCGGTCTTACCGGTCTGTGGCATCCATTCAGGACCCTCAGTGACTTTTAAATCATTAAGGGTGCTGATAGATATACCTCTTGTTTTAAACCAATCTTCTACTTTCATGCCAGGTTCCTCCACAATTATTTTGTCTGGCTTGACATACACTTTTTCAGCTTTACCCTTACGGTTATAAGTATGTAGTTGAAATGATTTATTACAATTGTGACAAGTACCGAGACCACGTTCCCAATCATAAGAAGCACATTTTGCTTTCTGATTCTTAGGTTTCCTGTCGTGAGAACAAACAGGGCATACACCCTGCTTAGCGCTCGCGTCAAGTTCATGCATATTGAATTTATCAATAGCAAATCCATTGATCTCTATTTCTTGCATTTAATTTAATTTAATTTAATTATTCCCCATCTAAACATTCTGGACATATGTCGCAGTAATTGTAGTCACAAGCAGTCATAACTTCGCTACACATTTCACATTGCGCCATTAAAACGGTAGATCATCTTCTTGTTGTACCAACTGAGGAGGCGCTTGTCCTTGACCATCTTCTCTAGGCGCAGCAGAAACGTTTTCACCGTTAGTCCACACTACTTTTACATTACCTAAATAAACTTTAGCAGCCTTAGCTTCCCGCTCTTCTTTTGTTTGTTCTACAATCATAGGTCCTTGATTACCGAATTGGTCAACCTCATCGTTGATTGTAATTGTAACACCTAAGTAGTTACCCTTCTTACCCTTGTAGATTTTGTCTTTAGGGATTTCATTTAAATTGATGTTTGCTTTAATAATACTTGCCATAATTTCCTTTTTTTATAAAGTCTTGTTAATAAAATAATTTTTTGGATCGAAATCCGGGTTATCGTAAAACAACGTATATTGTTCTACAGCTTGTTGTACTTTGTTCTTGCCACTTTCATAGAAAGCATCTGAACAATCGAAGATACCAATCTGTCTAGTCTTTTTATCTATAGCGATAAATACTAAATCATAACCGAATATCTTACGATAAATATATGCTTGACTGTCGTAATTATAACGGAACGCTGAGCTTCTAAATTTTGTTATGTCACTTGTTGTTTTAAGATCAATAACTAATTTTTCATCGTGATTAACAATATCTGCTTTGCCTTTCCACCATAATCCTTCAATCTCTTTTATTCCAGGTTGTTCATATTCAACATTGATACCATTTATTAAATCTCTGCATACATCGTTTGATTGCATTGTATCGATCAATAACTCTAGGTTATCTACTTCATGTTCTAATAAACACATTTCCCCTCCTGAAATCTCCTTGTACGCTTTTGTATTTCTTGTTGATGACTGTACTATCCTATACTTTTTGAGTTTTTCTGGCTCAAGTATTGCTGTGTGAAAGTAACCACCAACTAAAAAATTAATGTTTGGCTTTTGAGGTGTGCCAAGCGCTAAGGGATTTGTTAACAACGTAGAAATATCGGAGTTACTTCTAAATTGACGACCGAACTTTCCGTAATAGTCTTCATCGTTTACAAGTTTGTCTAATATTTCTTTAGTGTTAAAATCTTCCATTTATAATGTTTTTAATTTAGTTTCAATATCTTCTGAAATATTATATTTAGCTTTTATAGCTGACAACTTACCTCCTTTTTGTATGAAAGCCACTGCTTTTGGATAAGCTGGGTCTTTTTCTGAGGTTAATGTGCTTTTTGCTACAGGTGCTTTACCGTGTGAGTTTGTTGCATCGCTATCAGCCGTGTCATCAATTAAAAATAGATTACCAAGAGCATATTTTTTACCATAACTCGAAGCGCTACCAAACTTTTGAGGCATTTGCATACCCTTCTGGGCTAAGTCAACACCCACAATTGCATGTGCATGTATAGCATCTATGCCATCAGTAAGAACTGCAGTGCACTCTAGTATAGGAAAGTCTTGATTGGACTCTATTATTAACCTTTCACTAATTGTTACGCTTACCCCTAGCTCTAATAAATAAGGCTTAGTTGCTTCTAAAATATCTTCTGCCGATCTAAAATTGTACTTGCCGAACGAGTTGTATCTACTCTTTTTTGATTTGAATTTTGTCTGGATTGTTGCCAGCTTTTCGTTTAGTTTCATATTAATATAATTACATATTTGTTTATTCTTTTACATTACTCTGTACACTTAACTTAAAGGTAGTCAAGCACTTGCGTGTTATCTACATTGTCTATTAAGGTTTGTACAGCCTTCTTTTTTATCTCGGAAACCGTTACATAATAACGTGATCCTTTGATATCTAACAAGCTTGCTATCTCTTTAGCAGAGTGCTTGTCGCAGTCTAGTCCGTAAGATAATCTTAAGACTTCATATTCTTTAGTGTCTAAATGTTTTTGCATTAAACTTTTTAAATATAAATTCATTAGAGGTATATTGTATGGCTCAGACTTATCCGGTATTTGATAAGCAAAATTCTCACTGTCTTCAGACTCTTGATTAATATCTATACTTAAAAATACAGAATTAAAAAACATTTGAACAGCCGCTTTATCTTCAGGATTCTTTCTTATCTCATTGAGCTTATGCTCTGGGATTCTTATGTTGCCTCTATTGATGTCTATGCGTCTTCTAATAGCTCCTTTAATGCGTTTGCTTAGAAATGATTTTAAAGTTTTTTCTATGTCATTAGAAGCCATTAAAAATTCCCAATCAATCTTATGCACTGCTTTAATTAAACCTTCAGAACCGCATTGTATTATATCATTTATACTTAATACTCCCGATGCTTGGTCTGATGTTGAAAACTTACGCGCTAGATTTTCTACTAACGGTAAAAATTTAACTATAAGCTCATCAGTTGTGTACTCGTCCCACATTAAACCTTCAAGATTCGCAATAGAAGTTTTAACATCTTCTTTATATCGTATATAATTATGTATATTATATTTTTTCATATTCATCTATTTGTTTGAATGCTTTTGCCATAAGATTATCGTTTGCGTAATATATATTACCTATCTTGAGCATCCATTTGTTAAAATCATTTTTCATAATTGTTGGTTTAATAATTCTTTTTCTTTCTTAAGCTCATTGCTCATGCTTCGATGTATCGTTCTAGCAGAACAATTAAGTAATGAAGCTAACGCATTGATAGTGATCTTGTTACCATCTTCATTAATGTCTAACATACATTGATATATATCATCTTCAACTACTGATTTAGATTTGCCTACAAGTCTACCAACTATACTCATTTTTTCTTTAGGACTTAATCCTGAATATTCTTTGAATATAATTTTTCTTAACTTGTTTTTAGGAGGTTGCTCTAAATCATACATTAAAACATCGTATACCATTTGTTCATAATGCCATGCACTCATCTCGAATGTTACATAACCATTTGGTTTGTTGCATATAACTTTAGCAACTGCATCAAAATCGGTTTGATCCATTTGAGGATTGAGATACCATAAAACAATTAAATGCCATTTAAGGCTTTTATACGTGTTTATCTTAGCTTTACTTCTGAACAGCTCATAACACTCATATGTACCATCTTCGTAATAGTCACCCCAATCAAATGATTCTGTTGCATCGTCAGTAATCGGAGCTCTTCTATATATGATACGTCTCTTGTTTAAAAATTCAAGGTTTCTATGTGACATTAGCCTACTACTATATTATTATAATCATCTGTTGTCACACTTTGTTTTTTAGAAGGATATAATGTCTGGAATTGAATTTGATTTATTATTAATAAATCTTTATGTTCATGCTTTAGGTTTGTAATCCACTTACTTGTTTTTCCCATGGTCTAGTTTTTATACTTTCGTTTTTATTACGCACACTGTGCTTTTCTTTTTCATAGTAGTTCCAATACGCTGTGACGCTATCACCGTTTACTTTGTATTCATCAGGCATACATTGAGGTGGTTCTTCAAAACCGTTATCAATCATATTACTAGGTGGATACATTAACGCTTCTCGACATTTGCTAATAGTCAAGTGATGTTTATTGTATCTAGCTGTGTATTCTTTACCTAATGCTAGCATGTGATCATACAACCAATTGTAATGGTGTATACTACTGCGTACCCATATGGTACTAGGATGATTTAAGTGCGCTTTTTTGTAAGGCACACTATCACCATTGTTATATGCATGGTGAGCGGTACATAACATTTGAGCACACTCTAATATCATCTTAACCTTATGCTTATCGTAAAAGTAACTTGCTGCTACCTTAGGATCTTCGTGTAGATAAAATATATTCATTAATGTCTTTTTTTGTTTACTCTATTGTAATGCTTATCAAGTAGTATGTGTGCTACTTCCATGCTTATCATGTTTTCGTTATATAGTTTCCATATTAGTCTATTCATAATTACGTAAGGTTTTATAATGAGGATGACGATAACTATTAGCTTTAGTACGCTCGAAGTACGTGAATGTAGCTCGCTTACCTATGTAGTCGTTAATATTATTTAGTATATCTCTACGGTCTTGAAAGTTGTAACCTTTGCCGATAGGACAACCGAATTCAATACCTTCATCATCGATCATTAAGAACTTACCGATTAAGCCAGTAAACTTACCCTTGCCAGGTACATAGCCTACTATCGTCGCTTCGGTATCGTGAAAGTCTTTAAACTTCTGTAAGTTATAAGATCGTTTACATTCGTAAACACCGTTCAATCGCAAGATCGAACCTTCGTAACCCCCAAGAATTGTATTTTCGTCAATCCATTTTTCATGTATTGCATTTGCTAATTCTCTGTATGCAACTGAAAAAGTTGGAACATATTTAACACAATAAGAATACATATCGCTTGTAGCTAAGTTATGCATACGCTCTTCAAACAAAAGATTAGTATCTATAAAGTCGTAGCAATGAAATTGTACTACAGCAGCAGCTTCAATTCTGTCATTGGCTTGCGGCTTAGTCTTACGAACTAATGAAATAATTTTTTCGAAATCATTTTTTAATTCGTGATTGTATAGTTCGCCGTCTAATACAGTGTCTGGATGTTGTTTGAAAAATGGTTTAAGATTTTCAAGGATGTGATCGATGTTTAGCCAGGGCTTACCTGTACGTGACCAGGCTCCGTCTTTAGATATTACACAGCGTACACCGTCAAGCTTAGGCTGCATGAATACTTTCTCGGACCAGTCGACAGGTTTTTTATCTACTTTGTATGCGAGCATAGGTTTTATCATAATTTTTTAATTTGGTTTTTGATGTTAGTTATTTTGTTTTTAGTAATTGAAGCTTTTTCAAATTGCTCAGCTTTAACTTGATTAGTTAATAAGTTTTCAAGATCGTTGAGTTCAATGATAAGTACTTCTTCTTTCGACATACTCGGTGTACGCTCTCTCATATCTTCGAATTCAGCGTAGAATTGCTGATCCCATTCTCGTTGCTTAGTTAGTAATGCATCAAAAACTTTGTCAGCAATTTTATTAGCTAAAGAATTTAGTTCAGCTTCACTCATTAGGCATAACTGAATTCGTATACAGGTAAAATGTATTTGTTAATAAACTTACCTTTAGATTCAGAAATACGTAAGCCCTCGAACACGTGGTTAGGAACCTTAGTGTAGTTGTAAGAACTATTATTGTTAAAGGTTAATTTTAATCTATAAGTTTCATACTCATAAATAGCTGTTGAAATTGCAGTAGAGTTTACTTGTACAATTTGTTTAGGTAATACTAGTTTGTTCATCATTTAATTTATTTTAATTTAGTTATTAATATTATCGATTTGTATTCGTGTTTGTTTTGTAAGTTAATCTAACAGCACCATATAAGCGTCAATGTTATTTTTACGAAACCACGTTAATGCTTTGTGAAAGTCATCAACTTGTTTTGTAGTTACTGATTTAGGTGCCACTTCAAATACATATCGGCTACCCATTATAAAATCGTATATAGATAATTCAATGCCATTAAGTTCATAATCACCGCCGCTGATTAAGTTGGTTACGGTTTCACCTTGTTCATAGATCATACCTTTAAACCATTTAGGCACTGTTTGTTCTTTAGTTTTGCACATAACCTTCGTCAATTAATTCGTTAGTAACTTCTTCTTCATAAATATTCTCTACTAAGTGTACGAACAATTCCTCAACAGCATCGTCAATAAAACCTGCTTCAGTATCTTCTACATATATTTTTTCAGGAAATTCTTCATCACCATTACAGTATTTTATATGGTCTTTAAGAGCATCGTGAAGATCGTGATCATAGTAGTAGACATGCTCACTTACGTATAGTTCTTTAGTGTCATGAGTAGCAACCCATACACTATAACCATCAGCTGTTGATTCTTCGTACACATAAAAATCTGCATTATCAAATTTATCTGTAAATTCTACACCGTAATGTTTTAGCACTGATTTTTTTGCTAGCCCTTCATTGTTAACTTGTTTTTCACCGAAACCTTTAGCTTCTAAACGCTCGTTGATTAATTTTTCTGTAATTAGTTTATCCATTTTCTTCTATTAGTTTACTTATATATTGCCATATTTTTAATTCGATTTTGTTACCCTCAAGTATCATAATCATTTCTTCTTCGGTTATACCACCGTAACTACCGGATTTTAATTCGGTTTTGTTGTTTTCAATTTCGTTATGGAGGCTGTGTTTTTTAGCGTAAGCTTTGTCACTAGCTCTGTCGTGTATATTAAGGTATGTCTTTAAATGCATCGCTGAAAAAATTAAGATTACATATTGAGTTCACTTCCATAGCAGAGCCATAGCGTACGTTCGTAAAATAATCGTTAGATTTTAGTTGAATTATTAAGCTCTCTGTCGTGTTAGGATATAGCTTACTGTTTGCATTAATAGAGTCTCTGTGCTCTGGTTTTAATCTTTTGTATAAATTCATAATTGTTTTTTAGATTCATTAATATTATCGATTTGTGTTCGTGTTTGTTTTGTAATTTTTCATAAAACTTAGAGGGTGCTTACAAGGTTTCATTGTGCAATCCAAAGCAACTCTTTCCTTTCCCCCACACTCGCACAACGTACCCTTCGGCACAACAAC
>Ga0308011_10000896_pt1 | contig 14398 bp, 10 predicted proteins | sample Neamet177_FD_203144 | JGI IMG/M metagenome (GOLD analysis project Ga0308011, IMG submission 203144) | Marine microbial communities from water near the shore, Antarctic Ocean - #177 | ecosystem: Environmental > Aquatic > Marine > Unclassified | place: Southern Ocean | collected 2014-07-25 | reverse complement strand
CTCCAGGAACTGGAAAAACAGCCATCATTAATGCCCTTATGCAAAAGGGGTACTCATGTGCAGAAGAAATTTCAAGAGAGATTATTGCAGAACAAATAATTATTGGAGGAGATATTTTACCTTGGAAAAATCAAATTGCTTTTGAAAACCATATCGCCAACTTACGTAAAGAACAATATTTAAACAGTTCAAAAAATAAAAATTATTTTTTCGACAGAAGTAGTATTGATTGTGTTGCTTATCTAAAGGCAAATAAGCTAGCGATAACAACCGAAATCAATCAAATTATAGAACAATGTGTTTTTAATAAAGAAGTATTCATCACTCCTTTTTGGGAAGAAATATACATTAATGATGGTGAAAGAGTGGAGGGTATACAAGAAGCTATTAATATTGAAAACTCATTAATTGAAACTTATAAATCTCTTGGTTATACTTTAGTGAAAGTACCAAAACTATCCGTAAACGAAAGAGTCAATTTTATTCTATCCAAAATATAAGGTATCTCCTTATTTAGTAGTAATTTCGCATCCGTATTAATAATCAATAAAAGAAAATATTATGTCAGTATTAGTAGGAAAAAAAGCACCTTTATTCTCTGCACAAGCAGTAGTTAACGGTGGTGAATTTGTAGAAGAATTTTCATTAGAGCAATTTGTAGGAGAAAAGCCAGTTTTATTTTTCTTTTATCCAAAAGATTTTACTTTTGTTTGCCCAACAGAATTATTTGCATTTCAAAATAAATTAGCTGAATTTGAATCAAGAGGATGTGCAGTAGTCGCTTGCTCAACTGATACTGAGCAGTCGCACTGGGGATGGTTACAAATGCCAAAAGCTGAAGGAGGTATTCAAGGAATTACTTACCCATTAGTTGCAGATACTGACAAAACTATATCAGCAAATTTTGGTGTACTATGTGGAAATTATGAATTAGATCAAAACGACAACATGGTAGCTACAGGACCAATGATTGCTTTCAGAGGTTTATTTTTAATCGACAAAAAAGGGATAGTGCAACATCAACTAATAAATAATTTCCCATTAGGAAGAAATGTTGATGAAGCTTTAAGAATGATAGATGCATTACAGCACTTTGAAGAAAATGGAGAGGTTTGTCCTGCAAACTGGAGTAAAGGGGAAGATGCAATGAAAGAATCGCATGAAGGAGTTGCGAATTACTTATCAAAGCATTAAGCTTAATTACACTTATATAAAATAAAGAAGCCTGCACATGCAGGCTTTTTTATTACTTTTGATTTTATGTTTAGACGAAAAATTTTACGTTTTGTACTCAATATTTTCCCACCCCTTTTCTTCAATCGGATTATACTAAAAAAAGTATCAGAGAATTATACTGAATTTAAAGTAGTTCTTAGGAGATCAATACTAAACATGAACTTTCATAAAACTATTTTTGGAGGAACAATATTCTCCGCTTTCGACCCTTACTTCCCTACTATGTATTATAATATTTTTCAGCAGAAAGATAGAAAATTAGAAATTTGGTTAAAAAGTGCAAACATAAAATACAAACGACCTGCTAATACTGATCTTCATATTACATTTACCGTAAGTGCAGAAGATATAACAGAAGCTGAAGATGCTTTAAATAAAGTTGGTAAATTTGAAAAATGGCATACTGTTCAAGCCATCAACACTAAAGGTGTAGTTTGTGCTGAAGCAGAAATGCTTGTTTACCTAAGAGACAATGAAATTAAAAGTAAAATTGGGTTTTAGCATTATGTACAAAACGTTAATTTCTTTTATTCTACTGCTTTTTTCTTGCAATACTTACGCTCAGGATTTATACCCTTACGGTAATAAATTCCCATTAGGACTTTATTCTCTACATACTGATTTAGATTCAGCTTATTATTATGGGTGGAATAATGGACATAGATATGGATTCAGGATTGATGATGTTAGATATTTAGCAACACCTATGCCCGATTCTTATTTTGAAGAATGTAAAAAAAATAATTTACACTCATTTGCTCGACTGAGCTGGGCAGATTCATTAGACAGAAAATGGAGTGTATCAGATCAAAAAATAATTAACGAAATAATCCAACAAGAAAAACATACTAATATTTCATGGTGGGACATACCTGAAGAATTAAGATATTGGAAAAATAGCGAATATAGTATCTTAAAAAATTACTCTCAATTAATAAGAGAACACGACACAAAAAAGCGACCATATTACATGTATATTCCTGGACATTACGAAAAAGAAGCAATAAAATATTATGTACCTTTCTTAGACATCCTACCAGCTAGTTGCTATACAAACTATCAAGACAACCCTCATGTTTATGTTAGATGGAGTATTGAAAGAACAAAAGATGCAATTTTAGATGATGGATATAAGTTAGGTAAAGATTACATAAATAATGAAAAAACAGTTATTGCAATTTTAGAACTATTCGAAAAAGAAAATCTTTTAACAAAAGAAGGTACGTGGCATGATTTTTGGTTAGCAATTGCTTGTGATGTAAAGGGAATTCAAATCTTTTCGCATTTTTATAGAAATCAAAGCCATACGCTAAAAGGTTCTTGGAACATTCTAAATAAAGCTATACAATTATTTAAAAAAAATAAATTTGATGAAATAATGCTAAATGGCGAGAACTTAGAACTAAAACAGAAAATTATTATTGGGCCTAGCACATCCCCAACTTTACATATCCAAGACAAATCCTATATCCTTCCTTCTTTAAAATTTTTAGCAAAAAAACATCAAGACACCACTTACGTTATTGCTGTAAACTCATCAAATGAATCTATTATTTATCAACTAGAAGACATCCCTCCATTAGTTATTGAATCAAAAAATCTAATTTCAGGAAAAATAAATAACGTTAATAATCAATTAATAGTTGATACATTAGCCCCACTTGGTGTATCAATTTTTAAATTTTATTCAGATCAATCAAGAATGAAAAGTGTTGTTTTCCCATCCCCATCAAATGATATTATTTCTGTAAGAATTACCCATTCTAAAATTACATTCAATAAAATACATGTTTTTAATATTAATGGAAATCTAATCTATACTGAAAATATGGATTATAGCTCAGAAAGAACTATTAACATTAAGAATGTAAGAGGAGGGATCTATATTATGCAACTACTAAGAAACAATGAAATTATTTCAGCTAAAAAATTTATTATTCATTAGTAATCAATACAGTTGCATAAGCCGAAACGCCTTCTTCCCTACCAACAAAGCTTAGTTTTTCTGTAGTAGTGGCTTTGATGGAAATTTGGTCAACATCTACATCCATACAAATAGCTAATATCTTTTTCATTTCTGGAATATAGGGTCCTATTTTTGGTGTTTGCAAACAAATAGTTGAATCAATATTACCAATTTCATAGCCTTTATTTCGAATCAAAACCATTACCTCTTTTAGTAAAATTTTACTATCAATTCCTTTATACTCAGCTGCAGTATCAGGAAAATGTTTGCCTATATCTCCCAAATTAGCAGCTCCTAAAAGCGCATCACAAATAGTATGGATTAAAACATCAGCATCAGAATGACCAAGACCTCCTTTAGTGTGAGGAATTATTATCCCACCTAACCAAAAATCTAAATCTTCTTTTAACTGATGAACATCAAAACCAAAACCTATTCTAAAACTCATAATTAGCTTTCTCGCATTGCCCCAAAATCAAACACTAGTGTAAAGCGCATAGTGTTTGCTAAAGGGTTATTACCGTTAATTGAACGGCTAGCATTTATTAAGTAGGAGAAATCAAGTGCAAAAACATTATATTTAACTCCTGAACCAAAAGTAAAAAACTTTCTACCACCCTTAAGTTCATGCTCAAAGAAGTACCCTGCCCTTATTGCAAACTGATTAGCATACCAATATTCTGTACCTATAGAATAATTAATCTCACGAAATTCCTCTTTTGCTCCTGCAGGTGCATCCCAAAAAGATTGAAAAATACCATTTACTACAGAAACCTCAGGATCCATTCCTTTAGTCCATGTCTTATCATTAGGATTATAATTAGCAGGTTGAGTGGGTACTAACAATTTATTAATATCAAAGGCAAAAGACATTTTATTATAGTCATCAAACTCTGTGCCTATTGCGGTTCCTAATCTTAAGTTAATTGGAATAAAATCCTTAACTGACGTTTCAGTATAAGATATTTTACTACCAATATTTGATATATTACCTCCAATTGCCAAGTCAAAATCCTTACCTGCTAGCCTAATAGGATTTGTGTAATAGCCTGCAATATCAGCAGCTATTGATTGTCCTGCAACTGTAGGAATTCCTCCTGCTGATTGTCCTCCTGTTAAATTAGAATAAATATATCTACCTGAAATAGCTAAAGAGAAATTATCAGAAAGTTTACGAGAATATGAAGTTCCTAAAGCAAACTCACTTGGCTTATATTGTCCAAGTGTATTTCCTACAATATCAGTAAAAGTAATATCTCCTAATGAAAAATATCGCAATTCCAGACCAATAGCTTCATTATCATTCAATTTTCTATAGCCTGCTAAATAAGATAAGTTAATGTCTGGAACAAGTGCTCTAAGCCATGGCACATAAGACATAGAAAAACCCATATCATCATCAACAAAAGCCAATTTTGCAGGATTCCAATGCATTGAATTTGCATCAGGAGCAGTAGCCACACCAACATCACCCATAGCCCCCGCTTTTGAATCAGGAGAAATTAATAAAAATGGTACAGCTGTAGTAATGGTATTCAAATCTCCTCCTGACAAATCATCATAAGATGGATCCTGAGCAAAAACACTAAAGACTACTAATAACGCACAAATTATTCCTATTATCTTTTTCATTTCTTAAATTTAGTTTGCAAATATACTTTTTTTTTATGTGGACTTGAACGAATCTATTAGGGTAATAGTATAATCCGTATGGATTTTGATGTAAAATCACCATCAGAACTACTCACCACTAATTTCGCAATATACATACCTGCACTTAATTTTCCGCCATATTCATCATCTCCAACCCATGTAATCGGCCCTATCCTATATCCGTTATCACTATAACTTTCTTCATATTTATAAACTAAAGTTCCAGTTATTGAATAAATATCCAAAAATACATCCAGGTTCTGATTCGGTTTATTGTGCTGAAAGTATATATCAGTAGAATTTGAAAAAGGATTAGGATAAGTACTGTAATCAGAAATTGTAAATTCATTGTCATCAGCAACAACAAAAATAATTGTAGCCTCAGAAGAATTATTAAATACATCCCAAACCTTAAGCGTTAAGGTATGCTCCCCTTTTGATAAATTATAGAATGGAAAGCCAACCACTCCCCTAGTGTAATCATCTTTATTGGCTTCATAAAAATCATTCAACACATAAGGATTTGCTGTATTCCCATCCAAAACAGCAGTAATATCATGGCCAATACCATTACCTACAGTGTTAATTCCACTAAAGTCAAAAATATCAGCCAACAAAACAGGGTTAGCATCTGTAATACCTCCATCTGAGAAGTTTCTAGTATTCATATACAATGTAAGTTCTGCACCCTCATAATCATAAATTATATCAGCAGCAGTACCCCCAATTACAAAATCCTCATCACTTCCTCCTGCATCTACTGGCTCCTGATCATCCGAAACAGCATAATAAGAAATTTTTCCAGCACCATAGTTATAAGCTATATCCTTAGGAACAACAAATGAAAAAGAAAATTTTCCATCAAGAACTGAAGCTGCCCCTTTATATAGTATGTTGTTTTGGTCGCGATACGGCATTGGTGTACAAGACTCTTGCCCTAAGGTAGTTCTGATAATTTCTTTGTCGTAAACTATTGGATATATTGTTCCGTTAAAAGAACTAAGCACACTACTATTTTCACTTATAATTACCCCTGAAATCTCCACCTCTCCCAAAGCTTTTAAGGTATCTGCAATACTAGTAGTTTCTACATCATACTCAGGGTAAGCCAAACAAAGCGCAGGGTCGCCTAACAAAGTAAAATTCCTATTATTGGCAGAAGTACCACTCAATACTTTTGTTTTCTTGAAAACATCCCCTAATCTTAGAAACTCTCCATCTTGTTTTTCGAAAAGTGTTTTAATAAACTTGGTATTCAAATTATAATTAGGAGCAGAATACACCAACCTTGTTGTGCTTAGCAAAGCAATAGCCCCACCATTTGGGTTTAGCAATACATACTCCCCTGCTGAAGTTTGTTCAGGATTATCAAAATAGGAAAATTTACAAGTAGCGGTCATAAACAAAGGCAATTTACTACCATTATCCCAAGCATTAATTTGGTCCAATTCCAATATTCTTTCTTGTGTCCAACCTAAAGGACCACCATGACCGGTATAATTAATTAACAAAGCCCCTTTTTCTACTCTATTATTTATCACATGATTAGTAGTTTCACTTCTTGGCCCTCCAGGAGTAGATTCTTGTAAATAATTATCCAAATAAATCTTACTTATGTTAATGTGCTTATAATTATCAGCCACAATATTTGCTAAACTATCTGCTTGCCACATGTGTGTATTTCCATCTTTGGAATCGCCATCATCAGCAATAAAAGCAATGTTATTCCTCCAACTTCCAAATGATTCTTTTGCGTAATACTGTTCTACTTTATCCACTAAAACATTTGCTTGCGACAAGGTTGATACAGGAAACCTTCCTACTCCAATATCTACTAAATCATTATTAAAAAGCCCTTCATGATCGTCTAGTAATCCAAAATAATCATCAGTAACATATGATTGTGTTGGATGAGTAGAATTTACAGATTGATAAGTAGGAATATAGTTTGTATTATTCGCCACTCTATTTTTTGGATCGTAAGATCCATCACCAAAAAGTAATACATATTTCAATTTTGAATTTGGTCTTTTATATAAATATCTTAAAAAATCACGAATAGCACTCACATCTTGCACTCCTGAAGAAAACTCATTATAAATCTGCCCTGGCGTTACAATAACTGAAGATAGATCATCCTTTGCTTGATGGAAATTAGCCAATCGCTCAGCAGGAACTAAAAAATTAGGATGAGAAACGATTACATATTCTACATCAATAGGTATATTGTGTAAATTCTGATTAGTTACCCCTCCCTTTAAAGTAGGGGTTAAATATGCACTACTATTAAACGCAATATATTCATGCAATTCACTAATAGAATCATTAAAAGTTAGTGTGTTCCCACTGATTGTAACAGGCATTTCTACTACTGATGTTGGGTCAGTAACATCCCAAACCGTAATTCCATTATTAGCATTAGAAATTTCAAAAGAAGCTACTTCATTACCAATTGACGCTGCATCTCTAAACAATATGGAATTCCCTGACATTTTCAATTTTCTTCTTGCATTTACTTCAATAAAATTTAACCAAGACAATGCACCATTATCAGATGAGCTATATTCTATTTCAACTGAAAGGTTAGATGATGATGACATATATTCCGAAGTCATTGAAGAAGTTTTAGCATATTCTGTAGCGTAAGTTGTAACAATATTTTTAACAGAAATAGTTTGTAATGGGTCAGAATTTACAGCCACTGAGAACACTGAAGTGTTTAATGAGCGAGCAGCAACTGCTGTTTTTACACTAACGGGGGAGGTTATTTCTAAATTAGAAAAACTAAAATCAAAAGACTGACTATTTTGACTATCAAATCGCTCTCCAAACCACTCTCTTCCTGAATGTATTAAATTTTCAAACTCAAGTTCATGGGAGGAAAAATCATTAAATGATGTTATCATTTTAGTAGGATTTTGCAAAGATTGTTTCTGCATAATTCTTCTTCCATAAGACTGATTATCAGTTGTTAAAAAGTAATTTACATCATCAGAAAACAAATTCGTTTCATGTTTAAATAAACCTGATTGAGCATCATATTTCCAACTATGTGGAGATTGGCCATAAAACAAAATATAATCTCCGTTTTCAAATACACCATTACCATTTGAATCATAAATATTTATGGCGTTTTCTACTAAATCATTATGCCTAAAATCAGAGTTTAATTTTGGTAACATTCCGCCTCCATTTCCATATAATTTTATACTTGAAATTTGCAAATTATTAACTGCTACACCTAAAGACACTATACTAGAGTAATCCAACTTATAAATACCAGATTTATTAGTTGATATTTTGAGCCATTTTCCCTCAAACAATACAGAGTTATATTGCCCGAATAAATTAACTGTAATAAGAACGTATGATAAAGCTAAAAATATTTGTTTTTTCATTGATGCAAAGTTATATATCATTTTATAAACAAGGACAAAACGCAAAAAAAATATAATTATTATACAATTTCCTTACTAGTAAAAGTAGATAGTAAATAATTTGTTTATTTTTGTGAAATTGAAATTAAGAAAAAACCCATTTATGTTGAATAAATTTTCCAAGATTCTTATAGCAGTAGCAGCTTGTATTTTTATGAGTAATGAAGCAAGTGCCCAAGATCCTGCTTTTAGTCAGTTTTATGCTAATCCATTATATTTAAACCCTGCATTTGCAGGAGCAACTCCTAAAGGCTGCCCTAGAGCTAATTTAAATTACAGAGATCAATGGCCTGGAATTGGGAGGACTTATGTTACAACATCGGCATCCTGGGACCAACACATTAATGCAATTGGAGGTGGTTTAGGAGTTATGGTTGCACAAGATAGAAGTGGTGCAGGATCTTTAAATACAACACATGCATCTTTACTTTACTCTTATCATTTAGAAGTAAATAGAAAATTTGCAGTAAAGGCTGGTTTTGAAGCTTCATATAGATCAATAAGTTTAGATTGGAGTAAGTTAACTTTTGGCGACATGATTGATCCAAGAGATGGTTTTGTATATAACACACAAGAAGATATAGCAAATAATGCAACAACTAGAAGTTTTCCTGATTTTTCAGCAGGATTGGTTGGATATTCTGAGAATTTATTCTTTGGCTTTGCAGCTCATCATTTGACAAGCCCTAATCAAGGGTTTATTGGAGAAAGTGAATTACCAACCAAAATTACAGCTCATATTGGAGGAAATATTCCTTTAAGTAAATACAGTAATAATGTAACTACTATTTCACCAAATTTCTTATACCAGAAACAACAAGACTTTCAACAGTTTAATTATGGTATATATGTAAATAGAGGGCCTATAGTTGGAGGGTTATGGGCTAGACATAGTTTAAAGAATATTGACTCCTTCATACTTATGCTTGGGCTAATTCAGGATTCATTCAAATTTGGATATAGTTACGACATTACATTAAGCAACCTTAAAAACAGTAACACCCTAGGAGCTCATGAGTTATCATTTACATTATTCATGCCTTGTCGCTCAAGAAGTAAATCTTTTAATACAATAAGTTGTCCTCAATTTTAGTTAATAATAAGTAAATAATCATATTAGAAAAACAAATGATGAAATCAAATAAATTAATAATAGTATTAAGCAGTGTACTGATACTTGCTTCATGTGCAAGAGAAAAATCCTCATCTACAGGCTGGGAATATAATAACTCAAAAAATGGAGGTTTTGAAACTAACAATAAGTTTCAAGAACAAATTACAGGACCAGGACTTCTTTTTGTAGAAGGAGGATCGTTCACAATGGGTAGGGTAGAGCAAGATGTGATGTACGAATGGAATAATGTTCCAAGAAAAGTCACAGTATCCTCATTCTATCTTGACGAAACTGAAGTTAGAAATGTAGACTATTTAGAATACTTACATTGGATAAAAAGAGTTTACTCTATGTCTTATCCTGAAGTTTATACAAAATCCTTACCTGACACCTTAGTTTGGAGAGATAAATTAGGATATAATGAGCCTTTTGTAACACAATACTTAAGACATCCAGCATACAAAAATTATCCTGTTGTTGGAGTGAGTTGGACACAAGCAAAAAACTTCTGCATATGGAGAACTGACAGAGTAAATGAAAGAATACTTATCAATGAAGGAATCCTAAAAGAAGATCCAGAACAAGCTGATGACAATACCTTTAACACTGAAGCCTACTTAGCAGGTCAATATGAAGGAATTACTGGAAGAAAACTTAGGAACTTAGACCCATCAACAGGTGAAAAAACAAGACAAGTACGTATGGAAGATGGGTTGATACTTCCAAAATACCGTCTTGCAACTGAGGCGGAATGGGAATTTGCAGCACTAGGATATGTAGGAAACACCCAGGAGGAAAATACAAACGAAAGAAAATTATACCCTTGGAATGGTAATTCTTTAAGAAATGGGAACCCTAAAAACCAAGGAGAAATTATGGCCAACTTCAAAAGAGGGAAAGGTGATAATATGGGAGTTGCTGGAAGCTTAAATGATAATGCTGATATCACTGCTCCTGTACGATCATATTGGCCTAATGATTATGGATTATATAATATGGCTGGTAACGTTTCGGAATGGGTAATGGATGTTTACAGACCAGTGATAGAGCAAACTACAGTTTCTGATCACAGAAGTTTTAGAGGTAACGTTTATACTACTCCAAAAACTGATGAGGATGGGTTTATTGCTGAGAAAGATACTTTAGGAAGAATTACTATGATTCCTGTTGATGTTAAAGAAAATGCTTACAGAAGAAACTATAAAAAATCTGATAATATTAATTTCTTAGATGGGGATATTGAATCTCAAATGGATGTCAACTGGACTGACTTAATAGGCGAGAGAGGAGGTGCCGATACTTCTAAAGTTAGGATAGATAAATGGAATTCAGAAGCCAGTAAATACAAAGATAATTCCCAAGAAGGTAATAGTAATGAGATGTATGAATATGGAGAGTCATCGTTAATAACTGACAGAACTAGAGTTTTTAAAGGTGGTTCTTGGAAAGATAGGGCTTATTGGCTAAATCCTGGTACAAGAAGATTCCTAGATCAAGATCAATCAACTGACGCTATTGGCTTTAGATGTGCAATGGATAGAGTTGGAGCACCAGTTAGTAACCAGAAAGAGAATACTAGAAGAATAACTGACTATAGCAAAAAAAGAAACTAAAATATAATTATATATTATATAATAGAACCTCACTAAATATGGGGTTTTGTTTTTTATAATAATATGGAGATTAAAGAAATATACACGCTTTTCCAACAACACTATACTATCTGTACTGATAGTAGAAAAATTACGAATGGCGCTATGTTTATTTCTTTGAGAGGAGAAAACTTTAACGGTAATAAATATGCTCTAAAAGCTATACAAGATGGCTGTTCTTATGCTATTGTTGATGAAAAAGAATATGATGTTCATCAAAATACAATTCTTGTTAATAATGCACAAGAAACATTACAGCAACTTGCACTATTCCACAGAAAACAATTAGTTATTCCAATAATTGGAATAACAGGGACAAATGGGAAAACGACTTCAAAAGAATTAATAAGTGCAATTCTCTCTACTGAAAAAAGGTGTTACGCAACAAAGGGAAATCTGAATAATCATATAGGCGTTCCTTTAAGTATATTAGAAATCAATAAACAACATGAAATTGGTATAATAGAGATGGGAGCAAATCATCAAAAAGAGATTGAATTCCTATGCAATATAGCAAAACCAACTCATGGAGTAATTACCAATATTGGATCTGCTCATTTGGAAGGCTTTATAAATATTCAAGGAATTATAAATACAAAAAAAGAGTTATATCAGTACATTACGAAAACTAATGGGAAACTTTTTGTAAACTCAGATGATGATATATTGTTAGAGCTTTCGAGCTTAATGCCAAAAAAAACATATGGGAAAAAAGGAGATATAAAAGGTATAATTGAAAACAATACTCCTTTCATAAAAGTAAGCTACCAAAGATCCACTATTAATAGTCAATTAATAGGCAATTTTCAGTTCAGTAATATAATGCTAGGTATTTGTATTGGTGATTATTTTAACATCTCAACTAGTAACATTAAAAAAGGCATAGAAAATTATACGCCTACAAATAATCGTTCACAGATTATAGAAACAAAAAATAATACCCTTATCCTTGACGCTTACAATGCTAATCCTTCAAGCATGAAGGCAATGTTACTATCGTTTTGGGAGCAGGAATACCTGAATAAACTTTGTATTTTAGGAGATATGCTTGAACTTGGAAAAGAATCAGAGAAAGAACATAAAAAAATTATTTTACTGTGTACAAAACTCAACTTAGATTGCCATTACATTGGAGAAGAATTTAAAAAAGTGAATAAAAAAGCCTTTAAAAACAGAAAAGAATTTGAAGATAAATTAAAGCAAGAGAGTATTTCAAAAAACACCATTCTTCTAAAAGGATCGAGAGGGATTGGCTTAGAAAGATTAGCCAAATACCTCTAGATTACTCTACTAAAGCGTCTTTAAATAACTTTCCAAAAACAAAGAAAGTAAGAGAGAGAAAACCTCCTAAAAACACTCCTAACAAACCTAAAACTATCGTAGATTTTTTTTCAACATTAAGTGGAAGAATAGGCTTATCAATAATCTGAATAATTGGTGTTTTATTAAGTAATGAGATTTTAGAAATCTCAAGATTTTTTATAAGCTCCAAATACATAGCATTTAACACCTCAACCTTTCTCATTAACTTCAATTCTTTTAAACGACCTGATGCTTTAACAATTCGTTGGTTAATATCTTTAACTTTCGCAAATTCTTCTTCAGCTATCTCTAATTCCATAAAAACTGAATCTGCTCTATTATTTAAAAAACTTAAAGTATTACTTGCTTGTGCAGTTTGATAAGTAATATACATTTTACTCATTTGTTCAATTAGCGTCTCAACAAACATTTTTGCAAACTCATCATTAACTGACGTATAGGTTAAATTAATAATATTTGCTTCATCTGATTGTAACTCAACAACTAATTTATCTTCAATAATACTCTTCCATACATTAGTAATAACACTATCATTATCCTGGGTTAATACCCCATGAAATGAAACTGGGTTAAGATCTTTATTTGTTTTCCAAGATTCTTTTATCTTATTAATATAAAGATAATGTTCAATTAATAGATCGTCTGTTTTATTAACTTTTCTATTCTGCATTAAAGTCGCTTCAACTACACCTCTTGACTTTAAAAATTCTAAAATATTGTTCTGGCTAAATGTAGTACTTGATGAACCGCCAATATCAAATCCAAACTGACTCGCCATACCTGACATTGCACCTAAAGCACCCCCCCCTTGCTCCTGATCCTCAACTACAAAAGTAAGTTCGGCAGTATATTTTGAATCAGAAAAAATTGCAAATACAATTCCCAAAAAAAAGAAAAGTCCTGATACAGCAATAATTGTAAATTTCTTGTTAAATAAATAAGTCTTATACTCTGATAATTTAATCAGAATATCCTTTAGTTGTATTTCATCATTATACTGTTCCATTAAAAGCTATTATTTATCCTGTCTATTAATAGCCATAAAGATATTACTGCTGTAATCTTTGTTATAACACTTTCAATGTGTTTATTATAATCAACATCTTCTTTTTTCTTTCGCTTTACTTTATGTTCACTAATAACTTTAATAGTTGATCCTGGTTTTACTTTTGGAGAAATTGTAAATAATCCAAGATTCATTGATTTTCGTGTCACTCCATTGGCATGCACCACTATAGTACTTGATTTTTTATTATCCTTAGCATACCCTCCTGCAAAATTACGAACATAATAGTTAGCTCTTTTTCCAAAGAAAGGAGCACTAATTGAACTACCATTTATATTGTGCAAATCTCCTGTCACCTGAACAACATCTAACATTTTTGGAATGATTACACTATCTCCTTCTAATAAAACTAAATTATGTTTGGAGCTAGTTTTAGATATTGCCTTTTGCATATCAAAATAAACAATGTCATACATCAAACTATCGTAACTAAAATCCTTTGCTTTTAACCTTTCTGCATTTAATAACTCTTTATTATAAATATTAGATAGCTCTGCATCAGTTAAAATGGAATCTAATAAAATATCTGGAATATTTAATTGAGCATCAGTGATTGTCTCAACTTCAAACTGCCTAAACATTTTAACTCCATCCATATAAGCGTAATTAGTAAGCCCTCCTGCTCTTTTGATTACAGATGAAATTTTTTCGTCCTTTGAGAGCAACGAATACGTACCAGGGTATTTCACCTCACCCATCAACACAATATTTACAGGTTCTTCATAATCAGGATTATCTCTAACGAATACTTGATCAAATGGTTGTAACATAAATTCTTGAGCTTCAGCACTCAAAAGTAAGTCCTCACCAATCTTTATAGTTTCAATTACCGCTCTTCTTGGTTTTAATTTATTTGATGAAATATCATAATCCATAATTCTACTTACCTCTACTCTACTTCCTTCAGCTTGCTGAGTTAAACCACCTGCTTGTAAAAGAATATCCTGTAAC
>Ga0308011_10000891_pt1 | contig 14436 bp, 12 predicted proteins | sample Neamet177_FD_203144 | JGI IMG/M metagenome (GOLD analysis project Ga0308011, IMG submission 203144) | Marine microbial communities from water near the shore, Antarctic Ocean - #177 | ecosystem: Environmental > Aquatic > Marine > Unclassified | place: Southern Ocean | collected 2014-07-25 | reverse complement strand
CTCTATAAGTCTCTGATGGAACAACACCCCACTTACTAACTGAAAGTTGAGGATAATTAACTCCGAAACCACCAGCCTGAACCCAATCAGAACCTGTAGGTGAAGAAATACTATCTACTCTAAGTTTAATACGTACAAACTCGTAAGCAGATGGAGCATCCCATGAGAAGACAACTCTAGTAGTCTGTGGACCTGGAGTAGCCATAAGATTAGTTACATTAGGACATTCATCCGCTGTTGTAAACGTACTTATTGCTGTCCATGCAGACTGACCTGAAGTATTACAATATGCTGCTTTCATTCTATACTCGTAAGTAGTAGAAGGAGTTAATTGCGTTATATTCTTAGCATGAACAGATATACCTTGATTACATAATCCAGCATCTTGAATGAATTTAGTAGCCCAAGCAGTAGTTCCTACTGGTCTTGATTGAATATAATACTTAAGAACCATGCAATTTGCATCACTCATATTATCCCAATGAATCATAGCACGAACCTGTATAATACCATCTATATACAACCCAGTCGGAACTGGCTTAGTACAAGCTGTAACAAAAGTACATGAACCATCATCACTAGTAGCTGAAGCATCATAGTTAGTTGCTGTAGGATCTGTACAGCCAAAGAGAACTTCATTTACATCAATCATGACATTAGTATAGCAAAGATTTTCATCAACAATCCAAACATCATAAGCTCCTGCAATTAGATTTGATAAATCCTCTGTATTTTGGCCAGTAGACCAATAAAAATTATAAGGAGATACACCACCAGTTGGCGATAAATCAATTGCACCATCATTTCCGCCAGCAGTCGTTACATCACTTACCGTATAGGTTCCTGTAAGTTGAATAGGCTCAGAAACAATATAATTAGCAGAAAAAGTTTGGTTTTGCGAATCCGTTATAGTTACAGAATAAGTTCCTGAAGTTAAGCTACTCAGATCCTCAGTAATCGCTCCATTACTCCAAGAAAAACTATATGGTATTGCACCACCACTAACAGTTAAGTCAATAATTCCATCACTAAACCCATAACAACTAATATCAGAAACATTATCTGTAACAACTACAGGTGCTAATTGCCCTTCAGGAACAACAATTGACAACAATTCGTAACAACCATTATTGTCAATAACATAATAAGAATAAGTACCAGCAAGTACATTTGATACATCTTGAGTTGCAGCACTAAATCCGCTAGTAGAATTACTCCAAGAATAAGATAAAGGAGTTGTTCCTCCGCTCACATTTACATTTACAGCCCCATCACTGACTCCAGGAGCTGAAGATGAAGTAACGGTATATGACACTGAAATTGCTGATGGAGCAGAAACTATATAATATGCAGTTTCTACTTGCCCAACCGCATCTGTTACCGATACAGAATAACTACCAGCAGATAAGTTTGAAATATTCTGAGTTGTAGCACCATTACTCCAACTATAAGTATAAGGAGCCGTACCTCCTGTTACTGATAAATTTATATTACCATCATTCGATACTCCAATATTTGCTGAATTACAACTGACATTTTTAACTGTAGCAGATAATGCAAAAGGAGTAAATACAGCTGTACAACCGTTTGAGGAAAGCAGTGCAGATCTAGTACTAGTTAAGGTAGCTCTCATTCTATTTTTTTGCCCTGTAGAAAACATATACATGCAGGCATCATTCGTATAATCCATATAATTCATAAACATCTCGCCATTACTTCCTGTCCCAGAACAAGAAGAAGCATGGGGAAAAGATGGGCAACCATAATTTGATTCTTCATGTTTAGGAGTGTCTGAAACATAATCATTACCACAATAAGAATCACCCCATATATGGTATAGATTTAACCAATGACCAACCTCATGTGTGGCTGTTCTTCCTAAATGATAAGGATATGTAGCTGTTCCAGTATTTCCAAAATATGCGTAATCACAAACAACACCATCTGTATTTGAATTACCCCCGGGGAAAGTAGCAAACCCTAAAAGTCCGCTTGCTAGATTACAAACCCAAATATTTAAATAGTTAGACGTATTCCATGCATCTTGACCACCACTACTTGAATATTTCATACTTGTATAGCCAGAAAAACTAGAAGCTGTTGTAGATGTTCTAGTAATACCAGTCGTAATATTACCACTTGGATCTCTAACAGCTAAACAAAATTCTATTTCACTATCAGCTGCTACACCAGCAAAAGCTGAAGGGACAGATGATGCATCAGAATTATTTTTTCTAAAATCTTCATTTAAAATATCTAATTGTGATAACACCTGTGCATTAGATATATTTTGACTTGAATTTTGATAGACAACATGTACAACAACTGGAATTGTTAAAATTGCTGAGGAAAAACTTTTCGACTGATTTTTAATCTTTTGTTGTAAAGTATTTTCATTTTTTTGCATTCTTTTTTCTATCTTAGAATCTTGAGATTTAAGAACCTCAAGATGCTCCATTGTACCGCAATTTCTAGTTTGAGAGAAAATAGAGAAAGAGCACAAGCAAAGTAATATAATTAGTGATTTTTTCATTTTAGTTTATTGTTAATCAATGATTTTTAATTTATCAAAATTACAAATAAAACAACCATTATGCTAATCAAAGTGCCCAACAATCTCCTACCCCTATTTTAAAATCTGGAAACTAGTAATTGACAACTAATTACTATATTTGCTCTATGAAACAATGGAAAGAAATTATTGAAGCAGCTTGGGAAAACCGAGAATTGTTAAAAGAGAATACAACTCAGGATTGCATACGCACCATTATTGAAGAAATTGATAAAGGGCGTTTGCGAACTGCAGAATCTACCAGTAATGGCTGGAAAGTTAATGATTGGGTAAAAAAAGCCGTTATTCTTTATTTCCCTATTCAAAAAATGGAAACCATAGAAATTGGCCCGTTAGAATTTCATGATAAAATGAAACTTAAAAGTGGCTATGCCAAGCTTGGTGTTCGGGTAGTACCTCATGCAGTGGCTCGTTATGGCGCCTTTTTAGCGCCGGGGGTTATAATGATGCCTTCTTATGTAAATATAGGTGCTTATGTAGATAGCGGTACTATGGTGGACACTTGGGCAACCGTAGGTTCTTGTGCTCAAATTGGTAAAAATGTACATCTTTCTGGTGGTGTTGGTATTGGTGGTGTACTAGAACCCGTACAAGCTGCACCAGTTATAATTGAAGATGATGCTTTTATCGGTTCACGATCAATAGTAGTTGAAGGAGTAAGAATTGAAAAAGAAGCAGTACTTGGGGCTAATGTTGTGCTTACCGCCTCCACCAAAATTATTGATGTCAGTGGTGAAACACCTAAAGAATACAAAGGGGTTGTCCCGAGCCGATCAGTAGTGATTCCTGGCACTTACAATAAAGAATTTCCTTCAGGGAATTATGGAGTACCTTGTGCGCTTATTATTGGTAAGCGTAAAGAAAGCACCAACAAAAAAACATCATTAAATGATGCCCTTAGAGAATATAATGTAGCTGTATAATGAGAATAGGATTTGATGCAAAACGAGCGTATTTAAACAATACCGGTCTAGGTAACTATTCCCGTGATGCTATTCGTGTACTTTCTAATTTTTATACGGATAACAAATACTTCCTTTACACCCCAAAGGAAAAAGAAAATAGTCGTTTATCTTTTTTAGTTGAAAGGACTAACACATTTGTCCGCACTCCACAATCATTACTTAATATAGCTTTAAAATCCTATTGGAGAAGCAAAAGTATTGTCCGTGATTTATTCACCAATAAAATAGATATCTATCATGGGTTAAGCCATGAACTTCCTATAGGAATTGAAAAAACAAATATCAAAACAGTAGTTTCCATACATGATTTGATTTTTATTCGCTATCCGCATTTATTCAGAACAATAGACAGGAAAATCTATTATAAAAAATTCAAATCAGCCTGCCAAAGAGCTGATAAAATAATTGCAATTAGCCAACAAACAAAAAAAGACATTATTGATTTCTTTTATATTCCTGAAGAAAAAATTGAAGTGGTTTATCAAGGATGTAATGCTATTTTTCATCATCCGGTTGCCGACAACACAAAGCAAGCAGTACAAGAAAAATATAATATACCAAACGATTACTTACTTAGCGTTGGCAGTATTGAAGAGAGAAAAAACTTACTTACTATTTTAAACGTTTTGAAAGAACTTCCTAACCAAAAACTAGTTGTTATTGGTAACGGAAAAGCATACAAAACAAAATGTTTACGTTTTATTTCCAAGCACAATCTATCCAATAGAGTGCTGTTTTTATCTGGATTAAACCTAGATGAAATGGCTGCTATTTATCAAAATGCACAAATGCTTATTTACCCATCTATCTTTGAAGGATTTGGCATTCCTATTTTAGAAGCTTTATTTTCCAAAACTCCAGTTATAACATCCAAAGACGGATGCTTTGCTGAAGCAGGAGGCACTTTTTCAAAATACATCAATCCACTTTCTGTTGAGCAAATGAAAGAGGCTATTCTTGAAATCCTAAACTCAAATAAATTACAAGAAAAAATGAAAACCGAAGGATTAGAACATGCACAGAATTTTACTGACGATAAAATAGCGGATAATTTAATGAAGGTATACAATACACTTTCAATTGCAAACTGAAATAGATAAGGCTGTAGCTACATTAAAACAAGGAGGGATAATCCTATACCCTACCGACACTGTCTGGGGAATTGGTTGTGATGCAACAAATACTAATGCAATAGCAAAAATATTTAAACTTAAAAAACGAGCAGATAGCAAAGCTCTCATTTCATTAGTAGCTAATGAACAACAACTTAAATCTATTACTGAAACTATCACAGATCTGGATATTACATCAAGCCCAACCACAATTGTTTATCCTAATGTAAAAGGACTAGGCAAAAACCTTTTAGCAGAAAATGGTTCAGCAGCAATCCGAATTGTTAAGGATGAATTTTGTCAAAAAATTATTCTATCATTTGGGAAAGCAATCGTTTCTTCATCTGCAAACATTAGTGGAGAAATGGCCCCAAAACAATTTTCAGAAATTTCGGAGGAAATAAAAAAAAATGTTGATTATATCGTAAATTTACGCCAAAATGAACTGATGGCTAATCCTTCATCTATCCTAATGATAAATGAAGATACTAGCATTACAAAAATTAGATAGTGAATTATTCTTCTGCATTAGAAAACCCAATTTTTAAAACCATACAACTCGCAAGTGATGAGTTAAATTACCCTACCTATGTAGTTGGTGGTTGGGTGCGTGATTTGTTACTAGACAGAAGACAAGAAAAAACAGATATTGATTTTGTTTGTATTGGAAGCGGAATAAAACTAGCAGAAAAAGTAAGTTCACTACTAGGAAACACAGCTACTTTTAAGGTGTTCAAAAACTTTGGTACAGCTATGATTCAATTCAAGGGAGAAGATTATGAATTTGTAGGTGCTCGAAAAGAATCCTATCGTTCAGATTCCCGAAAACCAATAGTTGAAAATGGCACTTTAGAGGATGACCAGAACAGAAGAGACTTTACCATTAACGCAATGGCAATCCAACTAAATGCGAATAGTTATGGCACATTAATTGATCCTTTTAACGGAAAAGAAGATTTAAAAAATAAAATTATTCGTACTCCATTAAACCCTGATATCACTTATTCTGATGATCCATTAAGAATGATGCGAGCAGTGCGTTTTGCCACTCAATTGGATTTTTCAATAGAAGAACAATCATTAAAATCAATTACAGATAATACTGAACGCTTAAGCATAATTTCTCAAGAAAGAATTACTGAAGAACTTAATAAAATCATACTATCAACCACACCATCAAAAGGGTTTAAATTATTATTCGACACTCAATTATTACATCAATTTTTTCCTTTAATGTGTAAGTTGCAAGGAGTAGAATTGATAGGGAAATACGGACACAAAGATAATTTTTATCACACCCTTGAAGTACTGGATAATATTAGTAAAAACACCAATAACCTCTGGTTAAGATGGGCAGCAATACTGCACGATATTGCAAAGCCACAAACAAAGAAGTATGAAGAAGGACATGGATGGACTTTTCATGCACATGAATTTTTTGGAGGGAAATTGGTTCCTAAAATTTTTAGAGAATTAAAGTTACCGCTTAACGAAAAAATGAAGTATGTACAAAAATTAGTAACTCTACATTTGCGACCAATTATTTTAGCAAAAGATATCGTTACCGATTCTGCCATAAGGCGCTTACTCTTTGATGCAGCAGATGATATAGATGATTTAATGACACTATGTGATGCCGATATTACTTCAAAAAATGAAAAAAAAGTAAAAAAGTATCTGAAAAATTTTCAGCTAGTCAGAAGGAAGCTTAAAGAAGTAGAGGAAAAAGATCAGATACGAAACTTCCAACCTCCTGTTGATGGTAAGGAAATAATGGATTTATTTTCAATTAAGGCTGGACGAGAAATTGGAATCCTAAAAAATGCAATAAAAGATGCAATACTTGATGGAACAGTTAAAAATGATAAAGAAGAAGCATTAGTATTTATCATAAAAAAAGCAAAAGAATTAAATTTACAACCAGTAAAATGAAAAGCATAATACAAGTACATTTAGAATATAAAAAAGATGTAATTCGTGATATTGAAATTAACTCTACTAGTAATTTAGAAGAGCTACACAAGGCTATTGTCAGCGCCTTTGAGCTAGATGAAAATGAACTAGCATCCTTTTACATAACTAATGATGAATTTGAGTTATTACAAGAAATTCCTCTTTTTAGCGTAGAGGATAAAGAAAACTCTATGCTTGGAATGAGTGATATTATTCTTTCTTCTATCCTAAAAGAAGAAGGCTCTCAATTACTTTACGTTTATGATTTTATGAAAATGTGGCGATTCTTGATTACACTTACTGAAATAACTGAAGAAGAAATAACTACTTCAAAATGTATAAAATCAGTAGGAACTATGCCAGAAGATGCGCCTGAGATTAGCTTTAAAGCTGAGAAAGAATTTGATCCTTTTGGTGAAGCCTTTGATGATTTTGATGAATTTAAAGAGTATGAAGAAGAATACTAAGAAAATAATCATAATTGTTGGCCCTACAGCAATTGGGAAAACAGCACTTAGTATTGAGCTTGCAAATGCGTTAAATACTGAAATAATTTCATGCGACTCAAGACAGTTTTATAAAGAATTAAAAATTGGTTCCGCACCACCCAACGCTAAAGAACTAGCAGCAGCAAAACATCATTTCATTCAACATTTATCCGTAACAGAAGATTATAATGCTGGAGAATTTGAAATGAATGCAATCGCTAAAACAAAAGAACTTCATAAAACAAAAGATACTATTATTGTTGTTGGAGGTTCTGGGTTATATGTTGATGCAATTTGTAAAGGGTTTGACAAAATTCCTGAAATCTCTGAAGAAATAAGAACAAAACTTAATTCAAAATTAAAAGAAAAAGGAATAGTTTGGCTACAAGATGAGGTCAAAAAAGTAGATCCTAACTTTTATACTTTATGTGATCAGCAAAACCCTCAACGCTTATTACGAGCTTTAGAAATATTTACAGCTACAGGTAAAACCTTTTCTTCTTACAAGTCAGCAACACCAAAAGAACGCCCTTTTGAAATTATTAAAATTGGGTTGACAACAGAAAGAGAAATACTATACAAAAGAATAAATACACGTGTAGATAAAATGTTAGAAAACGGACTGCTTGAAGAAGTGGAATCACTTATCCCTTTTCAGCAGAAAAATGCACTACAAACTGTCGGCTATAAAGAGATATTTGCTTTTTACAATAATGAATGTACTCTTGAAAAAGCAGTAGAAAATATTAAACAAAATACGAGAAGGTTTGCAAAGCGTCAGATCACTTGGTTCCGAAAAGATAAAAACACAAAATGGTTCGAACCTGATCAGATAAGTGACATAAAAATGTTTATCGGATTATAGTCACACTTCCTTTTATCGGATCAAAATCATGCCCAATATCAATATTATAAAAGTATGCACCTTCAGGAACATCATTCCCATTTTCATTCTTACCATCCCAAGGTGAAGAATAACCAACAGATTGAAAAATCAACCTACCATACCGATTATATATTCTTATTTCAGAATCACTATACAAGAAGGTACTTTCTAGATTCCAAGTATCATTTATATTATCTCCATTAGGAGTAAAAACATTCGGCACACACTCAGCACTTATTGTTACAATCATAAAAGAAGTATCCTCAGTACAAGCATTTTCATCTATTACGGTGACAATGTAGTTTCCTGGACTTAAACTCAGATTGATTGAACTTTCTGTACTACCATCCGACCAAGCATAAGTATAAGGCGCAGTACCTCCAGCAGCAGCAGCAGTAATATCTACATCCAAATTTTCCAAATTACATTCAAGAATAAATTCAGCAGGATCTAAAGTAATTAACAATGGGTCAATATCAAAATCTGCTCGAACAACACAACCACCACCATCAGTAACTTCAACCCAATGTGAACCCGGACAAATATTAGCATGTGCTAAAATTTCACCATTATTCCAAAAATAACTATACGGAGGGTTTCCCCATAAACTTGAATCAGGGAAAACTGTTGTTATTGTTTCATCAACTATACCATTCGGCAAGTAATAAGTAGCTATTAAAGTATCAATTACTGAACAAGCGGTCGTATCATCATTAGTAGTAACAAAATAAGTACCCTCACATAAGTGTGAAGTAAGATTATTATTACTAATTACATTGCCCAATATATCAACCCATTGATAAGTAAAAGCACCTACAGATGAACAAGTATCAATTTCGACAACTCCAACATTAGTAGAATCATCATAAAAAACTGATGTTTCTAATACATAAGGAAAAACTTCAAATGTATCAGAAGCTGAATTCCCACAAGAATCTGTAACAGCAACCCAATAAATTGTCCCCCATAAGGAATCAATTAACATCAAAGTCTCACCAGTACTCCAAAATATATCAATTGGCTCTACTCCACCATTAACACTAATTGAAGCGGTAGCTCCTTGATCACAAGTAATTTCTGAGTATGTTAAATTTATGGATAGTAATTCAGGTTCTATAATCACAAAACTCTCTGTAGCAATACACCCATTTACATCCGTTACAGTGCATGAATAATTTCCTGCACCAATAATTCTTTGTTGATTAGTATCTCCATCATTCCATACCACAGAGAAAGGTGCTGTACCACCAGAAATCATAAGATTAAGAACTGTCACCTCCCCATAACAAGCTAAAGAGTCTTGAAAATTAGAAAATGAAATAATTAAAGAATCAGGCTCAGTTAAGAAAAAATTGAAAGTTTCTACACACAATAAAGAGTCAGAAACAACTAAAGTATAAATCCCTGAAGAAAGACCGTATAAAGAATCAGAAGTACCTGTACCGTTTAACCAATAATAACTTAAGCTACCCATTCCTCCTGACGGATTAATTGCAATACTCCCATCAGAAGCTCCATAACATGAAGGAGAGAGAAGAACTGAATTAGGATCAATTTGATTAGGCTGAGATACCGTAAATTCTTCAGTATGAACACAACCAATTGAATCAACAAATAAAACAGAATAAGTATTTGCTTCCAATGCATTACTATTCATACCTCCCCATTGCACATCATATGGAATATTCCCACCAATAATGGAGTCAATAACAACAATACCTGAAGCATAACCAAAACATGAATTGTTATTAATAGTATTAAAAACTTCAATTTCATACTGGGCATAACACCTAACAGGAACAGTATCTATACATCCAAAATCAAGATCATTAATATACATATCATAAAAACCTGAAGGAACATAAATTGAGTCAGTATAAATCCCAATAAATCCATAACTAATATTTCCACCACCAAGAACACTATCTATAAGCAAGTATCCACTATCAGACTCACAGATTAAAGGGAAAGCTGTAGATGCAAAAGTTTGATAAGGTAAGGGTTCAAGTAGATTAAATGCGTCATTTATTGTACAGCTAAATGAATCAACTATTGACATTACATAACTCCCTGCAAACAAACTATCAAAAGTCACCTGATAAGGACTTAATACTGATGAAAAGGAAAGTGAACTTCCATTAGCAACTGTATCTAAACCATATATTAAATAATAATTATAAAATTCTGAAGCAACATATCTTTTTCCACCAGAAGCTGAATAAGAAATAGTTCCTGTATTTACTCCCCTACAATTTATATTATTACTATACATTGTATCAATAATTAATACTGATGGAGATGTAATATTAGCTGAAACAGTGTCAGTACACTCAATAGAGTCAGTAACAATTACAGTATATGAACCAACCACAAGGTTATCAAACAAAGTATCAACAGAGCCTGAAGAATATGAATTTCCATTCAAAAACCACTCATAATAATAAGGTGAGACACCTGAATGCGCTATTCTTTTTAGCGTTCCAGTTGAATCTCCAAAACACTTATTATTAACATGTGTAGCTGAAATTCCTAACCGGCAAGGCACCCAAAAAGGATTACTAGTTCCATTATAATCCAACCTATAACTACCACATTTTGAAGTTAATAGAGAATCATAATTAGAACTTAAAAATTGGATAGATGACATAGTATCTGCATTTATCCATCCTAAATTACTATCCTCAAAAAACCAGTTTAAAGTTAAGCTATTGACATTTGTAATTAACAAGGAGACAGAACCACCATGATAACAATTTACACCCAAAATACTATCAGAAAGAATAGTTTGAGACTTTACAAACAAAGAATTAACCAAGAAAAAGAAAAAAAGTATTCTTTTCATATTGTAGAAATTTTTAAGGCAAATATACCTAAATAAATTAACTAGAAAGCTTATTAAAATCAAGTACTAAACCTGACTCAGCTAGAAGAGTATTCTTAAAAGTGTCTTTAGCTTCAATAAGTAATTCATCAAGGTTTTTGTATCTTTGAGAAAAATGACCAATTAATAAGTTTTTAACTACAGATTTTTTAGCAATTGTAGCTGCTTCATAAGTTGTAGAATGCCCTGTTTTATTTGCTCGATCGGATAATTCCTTTTTAAAAGTAGCCTCATGATACAGTAAATCTATTCCCCTAATTTTACCAATTAATGATTCATTATAAATAGTATCAGTACAAAAAGCATAAGAATGGGCTGGCGTATTTTCAACTGTTATAACATTATTTTTTATAATCTCACCACTAGAATCTATCCAATCAGCTCCATCTTTAATCCCATTGTATTTATCAAATGGAATGTTATATTGCTGTATCTTTTCTTTAATAATTTTTCTCTTACTCTTTTTTTCTTTAAAGATAAAACCAGAACACTTAATGGTATGATTAAGAATTACATTACTAATAGATATTTTCTCATCCTCATAGAGCACCCCTTCATTAGCTTCAGAAATAGGATGAAAAAATAAAGGATAATTAAGCTCAGTATTAGAAGCCAATAACTGCAAATCTATAATAGCTTTTAACTCATGATGTGCATAAATATGTAAGTCTTTATTTCTACCTAAAAGATGCATACTACTAATCAAGCCAATTAAACCAAAATAATGATCACCATGCAAGTGACTAATAAAAATATGATTTATTCTTTGAAAATTTAATTGATATTCTTTTAACCTAACTTGTGTTCCCTCTCCACAATCAATCAAAAAAAACCGCTCATTTGCATTTAGCAATTGAGCGGTTGGATGTCTTTCTATTGTAGGTACAGCTGAATTACAACCTAGAATGGTAAGTTTAAATGACATTAATTAGCAACAATCATTCTTTTAGATACGACTTGAACACCATTATTAATAGAGTATAAATACATACCATTAGCATAATCATTAGCATATATCTCAATATCATTTACTCCACGAGTAGCAGCTATATTTTGCTCCTCAATCTTTTCACCTAAATGATTAAATACTGTAAAAACTACATCAGTTGAATTACCTAAAATAAATTGAATCTTAGCATTACTATTTACAGGATTAGGGAAAACATCTTTCAGTTCAAAAGTAAAATCATTAAATTGATTAACAACAGATGTAGCATTAGTTACATTAATATAATAGTAATCAATAATATCATCTTGAGTTTGTATCCCGTATATACCAGCATCAGCTGTAGTAGTTGTATACATAAAAATCTGATGTAAACCAACATCAGCAATAGCAGGACTTGGAGATGAAAGTACGGCACAAGAAGTATTCCCTCCAATAAAAACACAATTAGAATTAGCACAATTATAAGAAAAACTTGAAGGAAGACCTGTCACATTTGTCAATTCAATAGTCTGAATAGTTACTGGAATAGTTAGTCCAAACAATGTTGCACTTGTATCTAAAGGTGTAACAATTGTAATCACTTCATTAAAAGACTGACCCACTATAGCGTTAGGCAGCCCTGTAACACTATCAGGATAAATACCTGCAGCAGTAAATTGAGGGTCAGGTGTACATTGCGCTTGAGCTCCAATAAAAGCAAAAGCCAATGTAAGGGTAAGTAAGATTTTTTTCATTTTGGTTTCTTTTTTAATTAATTTTAGTTTATAATTCTAATTGTCTTTCCATTTCATCCATTTCAATATAATCATAAGCCTCTTGCAGAGTAGGAACAATAGTTAATTCTTCCTCAAAAGAAAATTCGCATACAATTATAAAAGAACCGTTCATTTTTGAAATACTATTTGCAAATATAATGAATTTATTTTTAATATTTTCAGCTAACTCAGGAGTCACTCCTCTCAAATCAGCAATAAAGTGTTTAATTTCAGAAGTAATTTTTAAATCAGATAAATTATTGTCTTCTCCAAGTTTAAAAACTAGTGTTGTTTCTTGTAAATTCATTAAATCTTAGTTTTTGATTTTACCTGCCAGCAAATACAACACTGCCATTCTTATTGCAACTCCATTTTCTACTTGATCAAGTATAATAGCATGTTTAGAATCAGCTACATCAGAAGTTAATTCAACACCTCTATTTATAGGACCAGGATGCATAATCGTTATCTCTTTTTCTAAACTATCAAGTACCTCCTTATTTATACCATACACCATAGCATATTCCCTCAAGGAAGGGAAATAATTTACGTCTTGTCTTTCTAACTGTATTCTTAATACATTAGCCACATCACACCACTCTAAAGCTTCTTTTAAATCAGAAAAATGAGCAACTCCTAATGCATCAAGATGCTTAGGCATTAATGAAGAAGGACCGCAAACTTTAACTTCAGCACCCAATTTCTGCAAACAATAGATATTTGAAAGTGCTACTCTAGAGTGTAAAATATCCCCAACTATTACAATTCTTTTACCTATAACTTCACCAAATTTTTCTCGAATTGAATAAGCATCTAATAAAGCTTGAGTGGGATGCTCGTGAGTTCCGTCCCCTGCATTTACAATCTTTGCATCAATATTTCTGGAAAGAAATACTGAAGCTCCAGGATTAGGATGACGCATCACTACAATATCAACTTTCATAGCTAATATATTATTTACAGTATCCAATAATGTTTCTCCTTTAGTAATTGATGAAGATGCTGAAGAAAAATTAATTACATCAGCAGAAAGTCTTTTTTCAGCTAATTCGAAAGAAAGTTTAGTTCTAGTAGAGTTTTCAAAGAAAAGATTTGCAATCGTAATATCTCTTAATGAAGGTACTTTCTTAATAGGTTGATTAATAATTTTCTTAAAATTATCTGCGGTTTTAAAAATCAAATCTATATCTGATTTTATAAGGTATTTAATTCCTAATAAATGATCTACTGATAAATTACTCATTAATCTGATTTTACCATTAATATTCTATCCTTTCCATTTACTTCTTTCCATTCCACAATTACTCTTTCGGAATCTATTGCATCTATTGTTCTTCCTACATAATTAGGTTGAATAGGCAAATCTCTACTAAACCTTCTATCAATTAAAGTAAGGAGCTCAACAGACTTTGGTCTACCAAAAGCCATTAGAGCATCAATTGCTGACCGAATAGACCTACCAGTAAACAAGACATCATCAATTAAAACTACATTCTTACCTTCAAGCGATAAGTTCATATCCATAACTTCTGGAACAATTGGTTCGTCTCGCCTTCTTAAGTCATCTCGATAGAACGAAATATCTAAACTTCCTGAATCAAGATTAGTAGTATTTAGTAACTGTTTCAATTTGGCGATTATTCTATTACTTAAGAATGTACCTCTTGGCTGAACACCAACAATAACAGTGTTATTAAAATCACCATGATGCTCAATTAACTGCTGACACAATCTTTCAATTGTAATTTGAATATCCTTTTGATTTAGTATTTGTCTTTCTCCAATCATTACTCTACAAAAATAGCAAAAAAAAAGCCCCAAATTAATGGGGCTTTAAATTAATTATTCACCTTGCTCTAAGTCCTTCTTCAGAGC
>Ga0308011_10000890_pt1 | contig 14437 bp, 19 predicted proteins | sample Neamet177_FD_203144 | JGI IMG/M metagenome (GOLD analysis project Ga0308011, IMG submission 203144) | Marine microbial communities from water near the shore, Antarctic Ocean - #177 | ecosystem: Environmental > Aquatic > Marine > Unclassified | place: Southern Ocean | collected 2014-07-25 | reverse complement strand
CTGATCCATTATTTTCGTAACACATATCTGGAGTTATGTATATCAAAGTACTAGCAGTTCCATCTGCTTCTAATAAATTTGGAGTAGTATTGTTATAACCCATTCGAGTAGTTGGTTGCATCCAATTAGCTGCTTCTGCAGTAGTTGTACCTGGATTTACTACACCATTACCTGCTAAAAATGCAGCTACTTCAGCTAAAGTATCTGCTTTATACCCAACGTTATATGTGCCTTTTCCAGAAGAACTGTAATATCGATTTAGCAAAAGATTATTAGAATCAAATCTAGACAAATCTGAATAGTATATCCCGTTTTCAGTACTACCACTATCTGCGTTAATTTCAGATACTGAAAAATGCTCATATGTAATGTATGTCCATTGAAATATTTGTTTATTATCTTCTGTTGTAGTAATGATATTATTTTGTGGTTTATCATCTCCTACTGCGGAATTATTATAAATACCTTGAGTGGTACCTTGTGAAGGATATAAATTTTCAAACATATTAAATAAATATGCCAAACCTACTTGAGTAGTGTCCCACATGCGCACACCAAAATTAATATAGACATTATCTATATCTCCTGGATTTGAATTAGGATCACTCATAATTCTATCTATTGTTCCTTGGGCATCAACACTAATTATGTCGCATATGTCTTCAATTTGAGCAGCTTTAGTTGCACCAAAGGTAGTGTAATTAGAATTACTTATTCGTAATGGAATAGCAGGCATTGCTTGCAATGCAGCGTTATCTATATCAATAGCACTGCCTGGTGTATCTAAATCACTGTATACTCCACTTCCTACTTTATACAAAAACAAATACTGCCTAGACGGAGCACTATCTCTATAGTAATAAGAAATATAATGTAATTGTAAGGGTTTAGTGGGTACTGTATATGAAAGAACTCTATTTATGCTTCCCAGATTTGGTGCATTATATACACCAACTGAATAGGTATCTGACGCTACGTTATAAGTAATTGCACCAAAATCTACTTGCCATCGTTCATCAGCTAATACATTATCTGCTGTACCTATTATACTAGTTATATTAACATCGTAATGATTAACAGACGGGATTACTTGAACTGTATCTCCAACAGGAGTAGGTGTACTACTACTGGTTGTTGAAAAATCCACTCCTAATGTATTAGTTCCTACATTGTATTCTTTATTTTCCTGAAGCCAATACTTTACCCAAGTAGCATTATCTAATGCATTTAACGATGACTGCTCAGGTGTACAAGGAACACTATTTAATGTGAGTAATGCAGCTGTTAACTCAGTATAATCTATAACTAAAATAAACGATTCTACTTGAGGGAAATTTTCAAAATAGTTCCCATCTTCAATAAACTGCATAAACTTACTTAAATTGCCTTTATGACCTGCAAACGTAAGCGCGTATAGAAGAGCTTTACTAAGATTAGTATTCTGGCGAACACTATCAAGAACTGTTTTTGTTAAAGAAGTAGCTATATCTTTATCACTAAACAACGGAATATTATGAACTTCATAGTATTCAATTGTTTGACTGTCTGGTTTCCACCCAAGAATTATAGATATAAGTTGAATAATAACTTCAACTAATTGAATAACTGTTTCAACTATATATATAACAACAGCTACTACTATAATCCAGGCTATAATAGGTATAACTACCGCCATTACGTTTACCCAGTAGGTTCTGCGTTAGATATCTGGGTGTTTATATTACCTGTACCCGTTGCGTTAATTGCAGTTACTTGGGTAGCTGCTACACCTGCTGTAGAGATATTAATACTCCAAGCATCTAGGAGAGTTTTAAGATATTTCTGATCTGCATTCCATTTAAAGCCTTTAGCCTGTTCACCAGATAAAGCAGCTTGTGCTCCCATTACACTAGTAGTAGTTGGAGCTACTTTAGTTGCTTTATCAGTTTGTGCAAATTCAGTAACTTCTTTTTGAAATAATAGAGTCTCCTCCGCATTACCTTTTTGCATGCCTATAGTATATGCAACGGCTTGTTGTACAGTAGCCTGCATTGCTGTTAAATACACTGTTGCGTAATCACTACCGGTAATTCGACCTAAAGCAAATTGCGCACCTAAATGAGCATTAACAGTTTCCATCATATCATCAAATACACCAGTACCTGTTACTACGTTAGTTGCACTTGTAGAAACGTTTGCAGTTAAATTAGCGATAGTGATTGGCATTAGATATTAGCTCCTACGTTAAATCCGGCAGCTTGTTGAGATGCAGCCAGTTTTTCTAGTTCAGCTAAAGTAAGATCCGGTAGAATTCTTACATTAAACTTTTTAGTTAAATAAGGTTCTAAAACTTTTTCACCATTAGGAGAAACAACAGTTTTAAATTTCTGCATTTCAGCATGTTCAATTTGATTAAGAATAATTTGAGGAACATGCCATCCTTCCTCATTATTAAAAGGAACATACTTTTTAACCATTTCACCATTATTAAGCCCCGAAGCCCCTACAGTAAAAATAAGTCCTGGATACGCACTCATATTAGGATCATTAGGAACAACTACTATACGAGTAAGTTTCATAGCTTGCTGTTCTGAAGTTCCTTTTAAATGTAATGCCTTTGCAGCTCTAGATGCTACAGTTGATCCCGGAAGAGAACCAGCAGCAATAGGATCTGCAATAGCTTCTTTATTAGGTGCTTTGTATGTACCAGCACGAACTTCTTTAAGTGTAGTAGTAAGTTTATCTATACCTGTTTTATGATGTAAAATAACACCGTTACTTTCTAATTCTTCTCTAATTTCTTTATTGTCCATTTTATTAATGGGAGTTTCTATTTCCATTTCCATGTCTCATCTCCTAGTTTTATTTAAAAAAAGGGTGTCCTCCGGGGGCGCTAGCACCCCCAAAGGACCGGGTAAAAACCCCAATTATACTGCTACTTTACAAGTCCAAATAATACCAAGACGCTCTGGTCGAAGTGCCATAAAGCCATAATACCATTTGATAGAGTAGAATCCTACCTCACCATATGGATCATCTAAAGAGGCAATCTCTTTACCAGGTTTCTTGTGATTTACTGAAAACTTAACACTCTTACCATCTGTTTGGAAACCGATAGTTGTAAATGCACCATCACCAACAACCAACATTGGGAAAATATCTGCACCATTTTTACCAGTACCTGCAGTATCAGCACCAGATGCACCACCTTTTACGTCATACTGCATTTCTGGAACTACAACCATACGGAATTGATCAACAGTTCCGATTTCTCCATGTAGAACATTACCAGCGTCAGCATATTTTTCTACGCCAACAAAGCCAGAACCTACAGCAGAACTAGGATCAATTCCTGTCATCTTACGTACTACAGGAATTAAGTCAGTTCCTATAAACATAACTCGACCACCATTAATGGTTTTAGTGTCAATCATACGAGATCCACTAATAATTTTCGTTTGCTTAGGAGTTTTGTTATCATCCAAAGCAATCGAAAGATTCATCAAGTCATTATATGTAACTACCTCATCAACATCCAATCCACTACCTGTTTTAACAGCGCCACCGGAAGTAGCTGAACAATAATAAGCAGTACCATTAGAAGTTGCGTTAGTGATTAAATCATTCTGAAGCTCAGCTTCAGTTAATTCATTAGCACCAACAAGAGCTTCCTCAGTGATGTGGGATAACAATTCCTCATCAGTATCGAAATCCATAGATTCCTGAGTATACTCAGTAAAAAATCCACGTTTAAGCAAATCACCTTCAATTTGAGTACGTGTAAACCCAACTCGGTTAACTCGTCCGCCGTTCTCACGTAACGTTGGGATCTTTTTCTTAATTGCACCAATATCTTTATAAGAGCCATAAAGATTTTGACCATTTGGTGCAACGTCTACTGCACCACTTTCTGCTATAGCTAAAGCTTGTGTAGTAGTATCAGTAGATATTACTGCACCAGCAGCATTCCAAGCAGTCCATGTGTTTTTTACAATAGCAGCAGCTGCCGCATCTAGACCCTGGTCTCCTACATTTAATGTATCAAGCATAGGAACATAAACATCTTGCTTGATTTTCTTACCCATATGCTTAGGCATCGCTCGTACATCAGCCAAAGGCATGAAATACTGGTGGTCCCTAACAGCAATAAGAGCTTTCTTAAAATAATAATCTGTTCGTGCTTGCGCACCTATACCAGATGCAGTTCCACCAGCAGTACTAGTGGGAGCATTATAAGCATTTTCGTTAGCCATAGTAATTTCCTATTTAATAGTAATTAAAATTACCGATTAGCATACTTCTTCATAAATTCCTCATCTGATAAACCTAAAAAATCTTCATTAGATGTAGTTTTTTTTGTAGTAGTCTGCTTGACCGGTGCTACTGCTTTTCGTTGTTTATTACGATTAGCATTAGCTTGTGAGTTTGTTTCAGTCTCGCTTGACACTTTGGGAGTACCTTTCTTATTAGAGCCCTGCTCATGAAGAATACCGGTTTTATGCATGTGCTCGGCGATCTGTCTATACGCATCTACATCAGCAATACCAGATAATTTACCTAGTGCTTTCTCCTGCTGTAGCATCGCATTAACTTTATCAAATACACCATTACCCATATGAGAGTTAATAATACCAATAATTTCAGGATTATCTGAAATAGTTGATTTACTCTTAACATCCCATTCTTTAGTTAAAACATTAATTGTTTTATTAAAGGTATCAGTATCTTTGATTTCATCGAGTATTTGATCTAAATGGTATTCTTTATCAGTAACAGAATAATCTGTCGGCTTGTAATCTATGGGTACTTCCGTATCAATATCTAAAGGGTCTATCCCACTTTCTTTAATAAGCTTAGCGACAGCTTTAGGATTCTTCTTAGATATATCAATTAGATTATGCAACTTAACTTCATCAAGAAGTTCGTTGTTTTCTAACATCTTAATTATCTTTAGATTAGGCTTCATTTGTGCCATCTTCTTTTGATAATTAGCGCCCATCTGCATTAGACGAACGATATCCTGAGGATCCGTAACCTGCATATCAACGCCATTGGCTTTGAAAGGTTCAGACACCTTTTTATATGCACTTTCGTAATCAAACTCTTTAGTTTCCGGACTATCGTCCTTTGTATCAGTCGAGTCTTTCTTACTAGTATCAAGAGATTCTGTTACATCACTATTATCGGAAGGTTCATGCTCCGTTTGGGTATCCCCATCAGGTTGGCTTACTTCATCCTCATCAGTGGTAGTTTCAGTTTGCTCCTGTGCGTCACTACCCTCTTCTACTGTAGTATCAGAGGTTACATCATCGGTCTCATCAGTTTGATCTGATGATTCAATTTCTTTATCAACTACTTCTTCTGTGTCTGAAGTAGGTTCTTCAGATAAGAAAGTAGCAGGATCTTGTTTTAAGAATTCTGCATCAGATAACCCTAAAGCAGTCTCAGTCATACAGATACCTCCTCAGCTAGAATTTCTTCACGGGTTTCTTCGTGTTCTTTTAAAGCTGTATCCATTTCAGTACCTCTACGCATAACAGCTTCAAGGTAATTAGCTAAAGCACCAACTCCATACTGCATATTATCTATTAATTTCATTTGTTCAGAAGTAAGGTTAGAACTTTTAGCCATAACTAACCTAGCTGCTTCTTCTTTAAAATACCCTTGATCAATAACATCTTTAAAGTATTGGCTGTCCATTAACTTAACACAGCTATCTCGTAATTTACGCATTTTATGAGCTGCTTCAATTTGAATATCTACCTGCTCTATTTCTGTCATATTGTTACCTTATTTTAAATTAAATTATAAAGGCCCCGTTTACTACAACTACTTACCCCTTATTTAACGCATCAAAGGCTACTTTGTCAAGATTAGATAATCTATCATGTTCTTTACTTTCCATATTTTGAGCATGTTTTTTATCATTTGCTTCTTGATCTCTTGCATTACCCACCCCTGATTCTTTCTCAACAAAGTCAAGATCTGATAGGTCAGAACCACTATGCATACTTCTTGCTTTAGCTTGTTCTGTTGCTGTTTTAGCGGTTTTAAGACCGATGTCTACTTCATTCTCTGCACCCTTAGCAGTTTCATTACGTATCTTAGCCTCTAACATCTGCATTTCAAGTTGATGCATTTGTTCTGCCATTGGATCAGGCTGAGGTTGATACTCAGAAATACGTTTAGCTAAATCAGGCATCTTACGTAACTTAGCAATATCAGCTAGAATCATATAACTCATTTCCGGAGGCATAGTGTTACCCATAGTTTGTAACATAAACGCTAGCTCACTAGCCTTTTGCTCATCAGCTTCCGCAGTAGAAATATTAAGCTTAATATCATACTTTCCTCCTAAATCATTACGGTTAATAGCTATAAACTCTTCATTAGTGATGCGAATAATTTCTTCATCTTCTAAGAATTCTGCGTTCATAGATATAATTTTGCGACCGATTTGGTTTAATCCATTTGAAAGTCTACGTAAAATGCCCAACTCACGTTTAGAAGTAGCATCAAGTGCTGACCTGATACCAGTAGCTGTGGCTCCTAATGCTTGTCCAGCAATACCCTGACTAAATGCTTTAACACCTGTTAAAGATTCAGCATCGTTATTTTGCATGTTTAGTACTTCAACAGCAGAACGTGGTATTTCTGGGTATACTTCCATATGAAATGCCTGTCCTGGATCTACATTAGCATTGAATTTATAGTCTTCTCCTCGTTCATACTTACGAGCATTAGTTACATCAAGAGCATCTTTACGAATACCTTGCTGTCCACTAGCACTTCTACCAATAATATCAATAATACCTCGAGTAACAGCACCTACAATCTTCTGATTATCTTCTATAAGAGCTGCATCTGGTTCTCCATAGATATTCTTACGTCTAGGTAAGTATTGAACTAATACAAAAGGAATTTTCTTATCTGGATAAGGATTTTCTTCTAATCTAATAAATGTGCTACCTACCCAAGTAGCTACAAAAGGTTTAACCTCTCCGGTATCATCAATATCCCAATATCCCCAATATTCACGAGCAATAACTTTCTTACGTGCTTTATCTTTAAATGTAAAAGAATCATCATCTGAACTAACCTTATGATCGGGTTCAGATAAGACGGATTCACTTTCAAAGTTAATTTCATCTATATTTGTATACCGTCCATCTTTTTTAAGTTCAGATAATGAAGTTTCAAAACTAAAAATAGCAAAGTTAGCTTTTTCTATATTACCTTCACATGTAGGATCTAATACTAAATTGTTATAATCACATACTGTTAAGACAGGTTGATTTTTAGTAGTTATAGTTTTTATAACTTCATTCTCACCTACCTTAACTTCTTGTTGTACAGGTTGCCCATCCGGGCCCGCAACTACTTGCATTTCCATTACATCTTCGTATACTTTACGTTCGTCCTGTTCAAACTCCCAACCTACACGTACAACTACAGTACCTTCATCTACTGCTGTACGAATGTAGTTATCAATAAAACTTACTTTATCCATACGGCAGTTAAGTTGGTAATTTAATAACATACCATTTTGTACTGCTAATTCTTTATCTTCAAAAGTTTGAGGAGAAGTGTTAAATAAGTCATCTGTAGATAGGAATGGTTCTGATAAAGCAGCGTAACGCCATTCTGCTTGTTTACGTACTAATTTAGGTACTAACTTAGATCGACCACGCTTTGCATTAATAGTTTGATCACCATTAAGTACTCCTAACCATGCATCTACTTCTACAGTATGCACTTGGTGTGCTACTTGTGCAGAATCAAGGTCTTGTTTAAGGTCACCAAGACTAGGTGGGTTTTTCCAATCTACTAGTTTAGAAGCAGCATTATCTGTAATATCTGTATCATCTATATCTAGATCGCTCATATATGTATTACCTATTAACTATATGTTATGGCTTAGCAACACTTTCTTTATGCTTATCATAGCTACTGTATTGCTTTTTAAGAAAATTATCAACCTTATATATCTTAATACCGTCTATCGTACTATGGTAATCTAAATAGTTATTAAACATAGAATTTGATAACTCTAAAGAAATAGAACAATAGATATCATCTGCTTGTACTACTTCAGATACAAAGTATTTCCATATTTTAGCAAAATTCATCTTAGATACCATATCAGGAGCAATAAACAATCCTGCTACCATATAACCATTTAAAGCTCGGTTAAACCTATAAAATAACACGGCTTGCCCTTCTTGTATTAAACTACTATGCGCAAATATCATTATAAAATCTCCACTACAGCAGATGAAAATGCATTACCCATACCGGCTCCTAAACTAAGAAACTTACCAGATTCTTCTTGTACTGCTAATGCTGTTTCTAAAGCAGTAGACGCACCTAAGGTATGACCAATACGTAATTTGTAGTTAACTAGTTTAATATCCCCAAATCGATCTTTAATTATTTTTTCTTCAATTTGATTATCATTAGAAAATGTACTATGTGTTTTAACAAAGTCAATGCCATCAGTGTCTACTGTATAAATAACTTTTGTATATCCTTCTCCTGTATCAGATATACCTAATGGATTAGGGTGTGATTCAGCTGCTATATGCATATCAGTAATTTCAGCTAAAGGCTGGTGCTCGTTACTTTGAATTAATTCGTTACTTTCAAATACCGAAATATTACATGCTTGTCCTAATCTAAATTTAACAACAGATGGATCGTTTTCTTCTTCAACTAATTTACTTAAACCTTGCTCTCCAAATATAGCTAAGTATTCTTCTGATAGCCCATTATCAGTAGCAATAACTACTACAGCGTCTAATTGACCTAATGTTATCATATTACGGGCAGTGTACCAAGCAGAGTGACCGCTAATACAACTTGAACCATCTGTTGATATATAATCAAATGATCCAATTCTATTAGCAACATAACCTGCATGTATCATTGTTCCTCCTAATGGAGCTAATTTAAACACAGGATATTGATCTGTACGTGGAATATTTGATAAATACCCTGTCCAACTATTACCACCTGCAGCTAATATTAGCCCTACTTTACAAGTACTTAACGTAGTTAATGATTGAATAAACTGATAAGTACCAGGAACAGCTCCATGTTCTCCTTTTAAAACATAATTAATTAATTCTCCAGGCATTATTCTCATTCCTTTTTTAACTGCAAAACCTCCACCATTACCAACTTGATGGACATATTGAGGATAAGGAATATGATCTAATAAAGTTATATCTTCAGAATAAACTGAATTAGTGTGCGTTAAGAACATTGTTAAAACATCCTTTTTGCAAATTCGCTTGCTTCAGCATATGTGTAAGTTCGAGTAGCTTCAGCATTAACAAAGTTTTTTACAGCTCTTATTGTAAAAACTCCTTTAGTTACAAATTCTTCAATTTTAGATTCTGAAATTCCAAATAATTCAGATACCCATATAAAAAATAACATCATTCCCATACTGTCATAGCGTTCTATATGTAAATCTTCATCTATATCTGTTATCGGAATATACTCTTCTCCTGGGCCCATATCCATTTTACATAGTAAATTAAGTACAGCAATAAACTCATCATTTGTAAATTTAAAGGTGTTTGTCTCCATAATTATCTCCAAATGTGTAACATACTTATATATTATATAACAAATGATGTTATTAAGTATAGACACTTTATTAAAGGGGGGGACTTGTGGCTAATACTGATTTACCTAAAATAGAAAATATTCCTAGACCTTGGAAAGAATTTGCTGAAGAAGCAGGAATCGAAGCTTTATTAACACTTGCTAGAGTATGCGGTAATCATGATGCTTCAATTTATATTCCAACATTAAGCTATTTACTGTCAGAATGTGAAAAGGTAAGATCTAGTAAAGAAAGAATTGCTCTGGCTAGAGGAGGTAAATAAAACAATGACTAGATTACAATATGACTCTATTATTAATGCTTTTGAATTAGGAGTTGACCTAGGAAATTCTCGAGAAAAAAATTGGGAGTATTACAAAACAGTTACTCCAGATGATCTTTTAAATGAGCTGTCTTATGCATACCTACAAGCTACTGTAGAAGACGTATCTGATAAAGAAATGTTTGGATTAAGACCTGTAGATGAAGAACTTAATTAAGAGCTTTTAACTGCTTTTCGTATTTTTGTCTTAATTTCTTTTCTTTAGTCCAAGCTACTCCTATTGAGTTAGTTTTACAGTCTGTAAAATCAAAGAACCCAATAGATTTATTAACTATCATTGCTGGAAATCCACTAAATTCTTTTTCAAATAATTCCTTAACACACGGTGGATCAATAGGTTTTTCGTATATTTTAGGTATTCCTGGGTAAATTGCTGAACACCCTAAAAATAAACAAAAAAATACAGCTCCTACTAATAATTTTACCATAATCCTTATTATTTAAATATAAAGCAGCTTGGCAGAGGAGCAAAGGAGGAGACGATTCCGCCTCTACCAAGACTGCTATGGGAGCTATCAGCTCGTAGGAACTGTAAACTCCCTGATTAATTGCCTTTATTAATGCGTTTAGTTGCGTATTCGTATCTTCTAACTACTGAGTCTAAATTTCTAATAAAGCTTTGCAACTCTATTAAATCAGTCTCATTAACGCATATCATTTGTGCAATAGCTGCACTCTTAGGTGCTCCGAGTTCTGCGCATGGAATCCATACTTCATGAGGTTCAGCTAAAGCTTTAGGAACAACTGGATAAGCATGCAGAGGAAAAGATCCTCCAGTACTACTTACGGCCCCGCAACCAAGGAGAAACAATGCGATCCAACTTGCTGCCAGTAACCTTGGATTTTGCATTAACTTCTTCTGCTTCTTTACGATTGAATTCATTAATGTCTCCTGCTGTCTTTTTATAGGAATCGAATTGATCTGCTTTATTAAGTTTGCGGCCTACTCGAAGAGCATACCACGTACCAAGCCCTAACATAAAGATCAACCCGCTAACTATACTTAAGATCATCATTTAGCTTTTACTTTAATTTTTAAATCTTGTTCATCTTGATTCTTATTTTTACCTACATTACCTGCACCCATATTAGCAATCTTTAATAAAAAGTTAATTGCTCCTGTTGCTTTACCTAGCCACTTATCATCAATTTGGGTAGGCGTTAATGCTGTTAGTACTGTTAAGCTAGTTACTATGCCTGATAGTGCTATTAAGTAATTTGGTGCTTGTCCGATTATTCCTGCAAGAGATTCCATTAGCTATACTCCTCAGTAATTCGTAAAATAAAATATTCGCAGTCTTCTGTACGTTTAATGAATTCATTGAACGCGTCCCGACTCCGTTCTACATTGTCCATTTGTCCAAACCCTTCTGCTAAGAGTATACACCCACGACTGTCCAAAATTGAATTCCCTTTATGAAATAATATATGTGTCCGTTCTCCCAAAGTGCCACCCTTGACTTCAAAGGTGTTACCGAATCTAGGGGAATCAACTCGCACTGCTTCAAACCAGCCTATAGGTATATGAGAAATATTTGGTTTATTTTCTCTCCAAGGTAACTCACAAGATACACAAAAAGGAGTATTACCATCAAGTACAACTCCAAAAGTTCCACCATCACTTGTTGCTATTCTTTTAATTGTTATACGTTTACCTTTTTTATCTTCCATTTAGTGTATTCCTGACATTGCTATAATATAAAAAGTATAAAGTGCACTAAAAATAATAAATGCTCCTCCTATAATCCAAAGAAACATCTTCATTTTCTATATCTTATTGGGGGTTTCTTTTTCTTTTTTCTTTTAAAATAAATCATATGTATTCCTCAGTTGCCATCAAGGTTTAATTCGTTTTGATAGTTTAACTCTATTTTTTAAATGTTCTTTTTCAATACTTTCTTTATTTTGTCCAAAGTACTCAACAGCTAAATGTTTCTTTATCATTTGATGATTTAGATTAACTTTATCAACTATTATTTCACCAAGTATTCTACCAAATTTACCCTTCTTATCTAAGTGTGTTCTTAGAGTAATGTAAGAGCCCTTTTTACAACGATCTTTTAAAAACTGTGCTGATAGCTTACCATAGAATTTCTCTTCCTTATCGCGTGTTCGTGACTCAGGAGTATCTATTCCAAATAGTCTTATTCTTTGGTTAGATAGAATAATACTAAACCCTAGATCTATATCTACATCAATAGTATCCCCATCAACTACTTTAACTACTTTTGCTTTGTATTCATTCATTTATTTTTCTTTTCAAATAGGAATTGCATTATTCTTAACGCTAAATCAAAAGCTTTATCAAACAAATAAGACATTTATTAATTATTTATTTTTCTTATCTAAAATATGAGTAAGTATAATGTCTACATTACGTTCAAGAGGATGTAAATCATCTTTAGTAACCACTACTTTTTCAAGAGCAGATATACGTTGATTTAACAAATCACTTTTTGAATACATTCTTTTTGTAATAAAACCGCCTAATAACACAACAATTCCAATTAACATTTCATTAAATTTATCCGTTATCATTACAATTCCTTACTTTGTTTTACTCATTGCCGCCAATGGGTTTTCAAGTGCTTTAGTTATCTTTTTATCTAGTTTATTCTCCAGTAATTCTATCTGACTATCTACTTGTTGTAATTTATTATCTACTTTTTGTAGCTTATCATCCCATCTCTTTGATGTATCTGCTATTAGCTGTCTTACTTCGTTTTCTGCATTCCTCATAGCTGTTCGCGTCTCTAGTCCATCTCCCCTGGAACGCTTATCTATTGCAGATATCTGATCTGAAAAGCCATTAATATCTGTCTTCATAGTGGTTCGAATATCTCTTGTAGTATCCTGAGCTTCTCCTACAGTTTCTTTTATAGAGTTAATTTCAGTACTAATTAGTTCTTTTGCAGTAGTAACTTCGATATCTAAAATTCCCAGTTTCTTATCAAATGCAGAAAGATCCGGTGCTACATATGATGTAATCTTTTTCTTCATATCTTGATAGTCTTTGTAGAATTCAAACCCACCCCAAAGACCGGCACCGACAGTACCTAATAAAGATATTATGACGAATAATTTACCGCCAGTTGCTTTTATTCCTCCGTACTCAACTTCCATATTTATTTACTATTTATATTGCGACTCCACCAATTCAGTCATAAGTATATCACTACCTAATGAGTAAATGGAACCTAAAGGATCTATTAGTGTTGCTTCATAAGGAGTATCACTAGTGTAAAATGCAACATCTGGTATTTCTTGCTGTTGATACGAACGAAATCCAGGTGAACCAAGAATACCCATTAGTGCCAATTTAGTACTATCTGTATCTCCTCCTGCCATTGAAACTGCCTGTAAAACTCTTGAAACTATAGCTTGTACTGCTTTAGCTTTATCTGCTTTAGTTTGTTTTGATTCGGATTTAGTCTTAGATTTACTTACTGCAGATTTTACTTTAGCTACAGCTGTACTAACTTTAGGTGCAGCAGGAGCTGCAGCAGACATTCCAGTATTGATCTTTATTTGCTGTATTGCGCCTCCTACAGAAGGAATTGACATACTCACAGTACCTGGGCTTGCTACTACAGGAATATTAAGAGATTGTACTCCACTTGGAGTAGCAACATTAATCTGCATATTAGCCGTATCTATATCCATATTACCTGTAAGAATATCATCAACAGCATTAGCTACTAATTCTAGAACAGTATCTTCTACTTGATTGATTAATTCATATGTAGAAGTTAAGTTAATTGCGTTAGTTTGAGGTCCGTTATAGCCATTTGTTAAACTAGTACCTTCCAGAATCAATCCAAATGTTGCAAGAGAATACGCTAATGTATTTTGAGGAACAACTAGTTGGCTAGTTACTGTTTGATATGACTGGCCTTCATGAGTACTAAATTCTTGTGTGTCTGAGTATGTAGTAGTACCGTCTGTTACTTTAATTTGTACTGTAAATGCATCTCCGCCTGTATAGTTTCTATCTCTTAGCCCAATAGAGCTATCCATAGTAAATCCTTGTAACATCTCAGTTTCAGTCATGAATGAACTAATATCATTAGTAATATTCCATTCACCACCATGTCGATCCCAATAAACTACATCATCATCACTACCACTATCAGAATTAATATCAGATCGTGGATCCCATGAACAAGCTGCATTATTTCTACCACAAACATGTGTAGCTCCTGCAGATTTTTCTGTTACATCAGCAGTTGTTTTTGTTTCTGCAAATACAGGAGTGTAAAATAATAAGGCTATTAACATTCCATTTAAATAAGGATTATTCATAAGGATTCCAGCCATCATTATATGATTTATCTTTATCTTCTGAGCTAAATGTATCTAACTTAACAACCTTATCGTGGTTTTCTTTCTTTCCTCTCCATTCATGATAATCAGGTCGTCTATAAGGTTCTTTATCCCATACCTGTTTAGCAGCATCTCCAATCTTGCCATCAATAGGACATGGAGTACCTGCCATTTCCATA
>Ga0308011_10000887_pt1 | contig 14451 bp, 9 predicted proteins | sample Neamet177_FD_203144 | JGI IMG/M metagenome (GOLD analysis project Ga0308011, IMG submission 203144) | Marine microbial communities from water near the shore, Antarctic Ocean - #177 | ecosystem: Environmental > Aquatic > Marine > Unclassified | place: Southern Ocean | collected 2014-07-25 | reverse complement strand
GCAAACTGGTTAATTAAATAACCTTCTGAACCCATTATTTCTACGCCGTCATAACCCGCTTTAGAAGCCAATTTAGCAGCGTAAGCATAATCTTTAATGGTTGATTTAATTTGTCTGACCGACATCGCTTTTGGAGTAAAAGGTGAAATTGGAGATTTTATTTTGCTCGGTGCTACACCAAAGGGATGATAAGCATATCGGCCTGTATGCAATAACTGTAAACAAATTTTAGTGGGATATTGATGAACCGCTTCTGTGACTTGTTTATGCTTTTTTGTTTGCCAAAAATGACTTAATTCACTACCAAAGGGTGCTATTCTTCCACGTAAATTAGGACTCACACCACCCGTAACTATTAAGCCTACACCGCCTTTTGCCCGGGCTTGATAGAATGCTGCTAGTTTAGCAAAACCACGGCGTTCTTCCTCTAAACCTGTGTGCATAGACCCCATAAGTACACGATTAGCTAATTGGGTAAAACCAAGATCTAACGGCGCTAATAAATGTGGGTAGGTAGTTGTTGTCATAATTCACTCTTTTATTGGTCGTACCAGTTAATGGCAATTAATTAATCTACTGACATTTAGACAAAAATACAAGTTATGAAAAAATCAAATTGTATACATTAATATATTAACGTTACGACTTAAGCTATACGTTAACATGATTAAATAACCTAACTATGCTTTAGAAATAGTTACTATGTTTATAGTAAAATGTTGTTCTTAATTTAAGCAAAAAAATCGCGTCAATGGTTTAGACAATGTAAGGGCGTAATAAATTGTTATTAGTGTGAGCTTTATTTGTATGAAAAAATAATTATTACGACCTCACTTAACCTACCTCTGTTTTTTATTTTTATACATATGTTTACTCAAAAATATATTTTTTCTCATACTAAAGTAGTTATTAACCTTACGATATACTCATTAATTGGTGATTTATCTGTTTTAGTTAGTAGTCTTATCATTATTCTGTAATCAATTTTTTCTGTTCAATTATTAAGTAAGTTATTTAAAAAAATAATTAAAAATTATTATTTTTACCGCTTTAAATAAAAGAAAATAAACCCAAAACAACCCAAAACAACCCAAAACAACCCAAGTTAATGAAGAAACGCCTGCTTTTATAAGTACAATTTATTATAAATATCCTTAATAATCTTATATTTGATCTAAACATTGCTATTCAGTTCTAATGAACAATACTTGACCTTACAAAAACTTATTATTTTTAATGAAAGATTAAAAGTCATTAAACCAAATCCCTAATATTGGTAACCTACACATGAATAAAAACTTACAACTATGTATTTCTTCCGCAGCATTACTCTTTGCGTCATCAACCTTTGCAGCAAGTGACGCTAAACACTTTCCAGGTTTTTTTTTAGGTGCTACGCACTTAGATAGCGAAACAGTATTTAGCTATGGATTAGAATATGAATACAAGTTTGATTCAAGCTGGGGCGCTGGAGCAGTTTATGAAGAAACAAATGATGCCCACCATGGAGACGGGGTCACGGTTGTATTGGCTGCACTTTACTACCATCCTCTAAAATATATACGAGTGGGTATTGGTGCCGGAACTGCAAAAGTAGGAGGTGCTCATTCATATTCTGAAAATTTATACCGACTCAGTGCTAATTATGATTATCACCTAGGAGATTTTAGTATTGAACCAACTATTGCCGTTGATTTTGCAGACGGTGAAGAAGCATTAGTCTTGGGTGTCGCTTTTGTTAGACCCTTCTAAATAAATTATCACATTCATTTGATAATGGGAATAATATGATTGAATTGATATACGTCAGTAAAGCCTCAAAACGATTTACTGAAAAAGATTTAAACGATTTATTATCTGCTGCACGAAGTAATAATACCAAAACAGGACTGACTGGTTTATTACTTTACGATGGGAGAGGCACTTTTATACAAGTACTTGAAGGTGAAGAAAGTAACATTGATCCACTTTACCAAAAAATTAAAAAGGATAAGAGACATTCACGTGTAAATATTTTGTGGCGTAAAGAAATTGAACAACGAGGATTTCCTGATTGGAAAATGGGGTATAAAAATATACATGACATGGACGTATCTACAATAATGGGTTTTTCTGACTTTTTACAACAAAAAGAAAGAAACAATTATTTATTAACAAATCCAGGGTTTGTATTAAATATGCTGACTCATTTTAAATCAAAAAATTAGTAGTATGGAGATTTCTATTGTTAAATAGCCTAAAAATATCACAAAAAGTATACTCACTGGCCATACCTCAATTAATGCTTATGATAATAATGGGTTTTATCTCATTATCTCAAATGGCAAAAATTGGTACTGAATTAATGGACATTGCCGAAGTAGATATACCATTAACTAACGCTATCACTAAAGTCACTGAACACCAATTACACCAATCAATATTAATTGAACGACTGCTCTTTAAAACAACGCTTTCAAAGTTAAACAACGTAAACAACGTAAACAACGAGAATGAAATTAATAAACTGACTGAAAATATAAAACATTTATCTTCCGAAATCACCTCAGAATTAAAAGCAGTAACCGCGTTCACTCGTACTTCTTTAAATAAACTACATGATGACCATTCAAAAGAAAAGTTTATCCAAGTAATAAAGAACCTCAATAGTATTAGTGATAAATACACAGACATCCGCAGCTTTATATCATCGTTAACATTGGCTGCATCGAATCATGATTTTGACGCCATAGTAAAAATAAGTAATGTGCTAGAAACAAAAGGGGAAAAAATAGAACACGAACTCGTTCAATTACTTAATGACGTGGAAAAATTTACTTTAACTAGCGCACTAAAAGCTGAACATGATGAACAACAAGCCATTATTTGGATTTGGATCATATTTATTATTTCTATACTATTTGGTATTTCTGCTCCCATATTTATTGCACGTGCAATTAGCCAACCTGTAATAGACCTGAGCGCACGTCTTAATGAAATAGCTAGCGGAGATGGTGATTTAACCATTGTATTGAATACTGACTCCCATGATGAAACAGGCGATGTTGCACTTGCATTCAACACTTTTATGAGTAAGTTACGCCTCTTAATCTCTGGTACGAGTGATCAAGCCGATTCACTTGGCGAATCGGCCGAAATAGCCCTTAGTGTTATGCAGGTAACATTGAGGAATGTTGAAATACAACGCGGTGAAACTGAACAGGTAGCCACTGCAGTGAATGAAATGAGTGCAACTATTCAAGAAGTAGCACGTAATGCAAATACCGCATCGCAGGTAACTGATACTGTATCGAGTAATGTTGTTGAAGGAAGAAAAGAAGCGTTAGAGACCCAGTCGATTATGACTCAACTTACAGGAGAAGTAGAAGAGGCTTCATCAGTAATTCAAGCGTTAGTTGCTGAAACAAATAAAATTGGTAGTGTGCTTGATACTATTCAAGGTATTGCTGAGCAAACAAACTTGTTAGCTTTGAATGCAGCAATAGAGGCAGCTCGTGCTGGTGAAACAGGTAGAGGCTTTGCTGTGGTAGCCGATGAAGTAAGATCACTTGCACAACGTACGCAAAAATCTACCATAGATATTCAAGAGTTAGTCACTCGTTTGCAAAATGAAGCGAATAACGCAGTTACCAGTATGCACAAAGGCTCAACTAGCGCTCAGAAATGTTTACTAAAGGCAACAGCAACCGCTAACACATTTGATAAAGCATCAGAGGCAGTGAATGAAATTTCTGACTTAAATGCACAAATAGCAGCAGCAGCTAAGGAGCAATCTATTGTTGCTCACGAAATTAACAATAACTTGATACGTATTAAAGACGTTGCCGAAAGCACTAGCGAAGGTGCAAAACAAACAGAGCAGGCTAATCAAAAAATAGCGACAAGCTTAATAGACTTACATACGAGCTTAAATGTATTTCAGGTGTGATATCTAATAGAAAAATTAACTCAACGTTGGCGTATAACTAGCATAATGATTGATAAAAGAAACTTAGATATTTTGTATCAAAGTTGCTGTTTTTTCCTGTTAATTAATTTGTAACGATGGTATTAAAAATATATTCACGTATAAATAAATAAAATAGCCACTATAAAAATATTTTTAAGTTGAAGAACTGAGGTAAGATTATATTAAATCATGATTTAATATAATCTTATGCTCAACAAAAAACAGTTAATTGATATTATTTCCACATCACTTACAAAAGAACTTCAACAAGCTATTGATGCTGCAAACGAAGCCCATGCAGCTGCGGTTGATGATCAAAGTGTTGCTGAAACACAATATGATACACTGGCAATAGAAGCGAGTTACTTAGCTGAAGGGCAATCGAGGAGAGTAGCTGAATTCCAGCTAGCTATCGATGCTTACAAGAAACTAGATACGTCACTTGAGACTAAAGAATTCAACAGTGATAGTTATATATCTTTAGGTGCATTAGTACAGTTGTCTGCAGATTCAAAAGAAAATAGTTGGTTTTTTATTGGGCCTGCTGCAGGTGGGTTTCGTTGTCAATTAGCTCAACAGAGTATCACGGTGATCACACCGCAATCTCCTATGGGGATGGCGTTACTAGGTAAACAACAAGATGATGATATAACCGTCATGCTCGGTGCCAGTAAATTAGAAGATTATATTGCAGTGCTTAAATAAATTAAGCATTAAATTTTTAATTTTTAGCTTTTAATTTTTAGCTTTTAGCCTTAATTTCTAACCTTGTAGTAAAGCTCTAATGGCTAATAGATCAGCCGTTTTATCGTCAACTTTTAAATAGGCAACGGCTTCGGTGTGTACTAGCGTTGCTTCAATAACACCGGGCATAGTAATTAAATGCTCGGCCATTTCTTCAGCTTGTTCTTCACAAGTAATATTGGTAGCAAAACTGAAATTTTTTGATTTTTTCAATGGTTTCATACCTAAGCTTAAAAACAACCAAAGAACAGTGATTATAGCCATGGCTAAGAAGATAGTTTTTTCGCCGTATTGGCTGGCAATATATCCACCGACAATACCACCAACAAAAGCCCCTAAAAACTGACTACTTGAATAAATCCCCATCACACTACCTTTAACGCCAGCAGGTGCTATACGAGATAATATAGACGGCATTGTTGCTTCTAAATAATTAAAGGCCGTGAAAAATAATACCACTGATAATACCAAGCTCCAGAAACCAATCGGTAATAACCACAGTGAAAATAAAGCGATTGCTAATAAAGAAATAGCGGCACTAAACATCGGTTTTTCTTTTTGTTTCTTAATGGCAAAAATCATAAAAGGCACCATCAAAAAGAAAGAGCCTAATAGAGTAGGTAAGTATATTTGCCAATGGCTTTCAAGTGATAAACCACTCGCAACAAATTGTTTAGGTAAGGTAACAAAACAGGCAGTAAGCGCCATATGTAAAATGAAAACGCCCCAATTTAAACGTGATAATTGAGGGTGACGAATTAAACGCGTAATTTGCTCTGGTAAAGCAACAAGATCACCTTTTGGCGCTTTATTTACTGAATTTGGCACCATAAATTGAATCATAAACATGGCTAAAATGGTCAATAAACCCGTAAACCAAAATAAGCCACTCAACCCAAAGCTATCGGCAACTATTGGACCTAAAATCATAGCAAACGTAAATGACAAACCGATAAACATTCCAATAGTTGCCATCACTTTTGGTCGTTGCTCTTCACGGCTTAAATCTGCAGCCAAAGCAAGTATCGCGCTAGCAATAGCGCCCATGCCTTGAATCGCTCGCCCTAGCACTACCCCATAAATAGTGTCAGACATTGCAGCGACAACACTACCTAGTAGAAATACGACTAAACCTGCGAGTATTACCGGTTTCCGGCCAAATTTATCAGATAAAATCCCCATAGGAATTTGTAATAATGCTTGAGTTAATCCATACGCACCAATAGCTAAGCCCAACCAAATAGGGCTATAACCCGTTAGTTGTTCGCCGTAAATGGCGAAAACGGGCAATATCATGAATAAGCCTAACATGCGTACGCCAAATACACTGGCTAAGGAGAAGGCGGCTTTTTTCTCAATACGGTTTAAACCTGAAACACTCATAACGTTGTTAGAACCTAAAATAGATGGAGAAGGCAGAAAAAATTAGCAATAGTTTAACACGCAACGTTGTACAAAAAAATGCTAACAATGAAAACAATATCTTATGCTTGTTTATTGTCTTCTATACAGTATTTTTAATGGCAAATTTCTATGACATAATAGCCAGTTCTACTTTATCGCTATTTGAGTTAATAAACGCATGAAAAATATTGAAGTAAGAGGCGCCCGTACGCACAACCTCAAAGACATAAGTTTAACAATACCTCGAGATAAACTTGTTGTTATTACTGGTCTTTCTGGCTCAGGTAAATCTTCTCTTGCCTTTGATACTCTCTACGCTGAAGGACAACGTCGTTATGTAGAGTCTCTTTCCGCGTATGCGCGTCAATTTTTATCGTTAATGGAAAAGCCAGATGTTGATCACATTGAAGGCTTATCTCCTGCTATTTCTATTGAGCAAAAATCAACCTCTCATAACCCGCGTTCAACCGTAGGTACAATTACTGAGATATACGATTACTTGCGTTTACTTTACGCTAGAGTTGGAGAGCCGCGTTGTCCTGAGCATGGCCAAGCACTAGCCGCGCAAACAGTTTCGCAAATGGTTGATAAAGTTTTAGAGCTTGAAGAAGGCACTAAAGTAATGTTACTTGCGCCTATTGTTCAAGACCGTAAAGGCGAACATGTAAAACTGCTTGATAATCTAGCCGCCCAAGGTTTTATTCGTGCACGTATTGATGGGGAGGTTTGTGACTTATCCGATCCTCCAACGTTAGAGCTACAGAAAAAACACACTATAGAAGTCGTTGTTGACCGTTTAAAAGTCCGTCAAGATATTCAATTACGACTTTCAGAGTCTTTTGAAACAACCTTAGCCTTAACCGGTGGTACTGCCAAAGTCGCTTTTATGGACGAACCAAACCGAGAAGAGCTAATATTTTCGGCTAACTTTGCTTGCCCACATTGTGGCTACAGCATGCAAGAATTGGAGCCTCGTTTATTCTCATTTAATAATCCAGCAGGTGCTTGTCAAACGTGTGATGGTTTAGGTGTTGAGCAGTACTTTGATAGCTCTCGCGTAATTGCCAATGAAGCATTAAGTCTTGCTGACGGTGCAGTGCGTGGCTGGGACAAACGTAATTTTTACTACTTTCAAATGCTGCAAGCGCTTGCCGACTTTTACAAATTTGATGTTAATAAACCTTTTAATGATTTATCGGCAAAAGCTCAAAAAGCAGTACTGTATGGTAGCGGCGAACAAGAAATTGAATTTAAATATATGAACGACCGTGGTGATGTGGTGGTGCGTAAGCATCCGTTTGAAGGCATCATCAATAATATGCAACGTCGTTATAAAGAAACTGAATCAAACTCGGTGCGTGACGAGCTAGGGAAATATCTTAACTCACAACATTGTCCAGACTGTAATGGCAGTCGATTACGCCTTGAGGCGCGCAATGTATTTATCGAAGATACACCACTAACTGTCGTAGCTGAATTTTCTATTAGTGACGCATTAAACTTCTTTGAAGGTTTAACGCTTACTGGCCAGAAAGGCCAAGTTGCCGAAAAAATATTAAAAGAGGTTAATGAGCGTTTAGGATTTTTAGTTAACGTTGGCCTTAATTACCTCAATTTATCACGTGGTGCAAACACCTTATCTGGTGGTGAAGCACAGCGAATTCGTCTTGCTAGCCAAATTGGCGCAGGCTTAGTTGGCGTAATGTACGTACTTGATGAACCTTCTATTGGTTTACATCAACGCGATAATGAACGTTTACTTGGTACCTTGTTACACCTTCGTGATTTAGGTAATACTGTCATAGTGGTTGAGCATGATGAAGATGCCATTCGCGCAGCAGACTTTGTTATTGATATTGGCCCAGGTGCTGGTGTGCATGGCGGCGAAATCATCGCGCAAGGTACTGTAGACGATATATTAGCGTGTAAAGACTCACTTACGGGTAAGTACCTTTCTGGCGTAGAGAGAATTGAAATACCTAAAAAACGTCATGCCTTTGATAAAAAGAATGTTGTTAAACTTAAAGGCGCTACGGGTAATAACTTAAAGAATGTCGACTTAGTCATTCCTAATGGTTTAATGACTTGTGTTACAGGCGTATCAGGCTCGGGTAAATCAACACTAATCAACGATACCTTATATAAACTAGCGCACACCGAATTAAATGGTGCGACCACGCAAGAGCCAGCGCCGTATAAATCGATTACTGGTTTAGAGCTTTTAGATAAAGTTATTGAAATTGATCAAAGCCCAATTGGTAGAACGCCTCGTTCTAACCCTGCTACCTATACTGGAATATTTACCGCAATACGTGACATTTTTGCCGCCACGCAAGAATCTCGTTCTCGTGGTTACAAATCAGGTCGCTTTAGCTTTAACGTTAAAGGCGGTCGTTGTGAAGCTTGTCAGGGCGATGGCATGATCAAGGTAGAAATGCACTTTTTACCTGACGTTTATGTACCTTGTGATGTGTGTAAAAGTAAGCGATATAACCGTGAAACGTTAGAAGTTTTATACAAAGGTAAAAATATTCATCAAGTGTTGGATATGACTATTGAAGATGCCTTTGAATTTTTCAAACCAATACCGGCAATAAAACGTAAGTTAGAAACATTAATGGATGTTGGTTTGAGTTATATCAAACTAGGTCAATCTGCTATAACTCTTTCAGGTGGTGAAGCGCAACGCGTTAAGCTATCAAAAGAATTATCTAAACGTGATACGGGTAAAACCTTATATATTTTAGATGAGCCCACTACAGGCTTACATTTTCACGACATTAAACAACTACTCAATGTTATTCATCGATTACGTGATCATGGCAATACCATTGTTGTTATTGAACATAACTTAGATGTGGTTAAAACAGCTGATTGGGTTATCGACTTAGGCCCTGAAGGCGGTGCTGGTGGTGGTGAAATACTAGTGACAGGCACGCCTGAACAAGTAGCTAAACATAAAACCTCACATACAGCACGGTTCTTAAAAACCTTGCTGGAATCAAAATAGAGACTCACTTATTAGGTGTAATTAAACACTTACACTGACATATTTATAACGAGCATAACTTAAGGTCACTTAACTTATGCTCTATTTACTTTTTATTCAAATTCTCTTTTTATAGCTTCCTTATGCAAATAGATAATAGTAAACGTCTTAAGTTTAGATTAATGAACAGTGATGATGCTCAAGCCTTATGGGAATTAGATCAAGACCCCGAAGTGATGAAATACCTTAATGCCGGCACGCCTACAAGCATGGAAAAAATTAACAATGTTTTTATCCCTCGAATGGCGAAGTACCGTAATAGCGCATTAGGTTGGGGAATTTGGCAAGTATCTGACAAAATTACTGATGAGTATTTAGGTTGGGTATTGATCCGTCCTATGGCATTCTTTACCGATACTCCAAACCTTAAAGATTTAGAGTTAGGTTGGCGATTTTTTCAAAAGGTGTGGGGAAAAGGTTACGCAACAGAAGCTGCCATAACCATTAGAGATGCCGTTACAAATCATTCTGATGTTACCCATGTTTCTGCACTAGCCGTGATAGATAATTTAGCGTCTATTGGCGTGATGAAAAAAGTAGGAATGCGTTTTGTTAAAGCTTACACACATAAAGATCCTATCGGTGATCTTGAGGCTGTGCATTATCAAATGCCTATAACAAAGTTCTAATTTTAGTGTGCAAGCTGCAGAGCAATAAGCATGATTTTATAATATTGTCGACATAAATAACTAAAACAATTATCAGGCACAGTGTTTTTTATTCTCACTGAATTTAGCTCACAATAACACCCAAGATTAAAACTATTCTAACCCTGTATATTAAACCCATGTATACCAATAAATATCTATCGATTGACAATATGTGAATTTTTATCAAATAGCGTAAAAATCTTATTAAAATCACTATTAGTTCAAATATTAGCCTAAGGTCTAATAGGTAAATTTTGTCGACAGTTTTACTCTATATGTATCAGAAAAACATATAGGGTCAATATAATGAAACACATTCAACAGCAAGAATTAGCAATTAATTCGCCTAAGACATACTGGAAAGAGCAAGCAAAACTTGTTGCTTGGTATAAAACGCCCCAAACCATATTGTCGACAAATAGTGATTCTTGGCATGACTGGTTTGCTGATGGCGAACTCAACTCTTGTTACCTTGCGTTGGATTATCATATTGAGCAAGGTCACGGTGCTCAAACAGCGCTGATATACGACTCTCCTGTTACAGGCATTAAACAAAAATTTAGTTACGATGAATTAACCAGTTTAGTGGCAAAATTCGCTGATGTGCTCAGATCACAAGACGTGACAAAAGGCGATCGCGTTTTAATATATATGCCAATGATCCCCCAAGCTGCTATTGCTATGTTAGCTTGTGCTCGGTTAGGCGCGGTACATTCTGTTGTGTTTGGCGGTTTTGCTGCGAACGAACTTGCCGTACGTATTAATGATGCTGAGCCTAAAATTATTGTGGGTGCGAGTTGCGGTATTGAAATAGCCAAAGTTATTCCCTATAAACCTTTAATTGATGCAGCCATCGATATTGCAGACCATAAACCTCAACACTGTATTATTTACCAACGAAAAGATGTAACTGCGCAGCTCATTGAAAACAGAGACCTTGATTGGCAAGCACAAATGGACGTTGCAGTAGAAATACCGCCTGTTCCGGTAAAAAGTACCGACCCACTTTATATTTTGTATACCTCCGGCACCACAGGTAAACCAAAAGGTGTTGTTAGAGATAATGGCGGCCATGCCGTTGCCATGCTTTATAGCATGAAAAATATTTATGGCATGAAACAAGGTGATACCTTTTGGGCTGCTTCAGATGTAGGTTGGGTGGTTGGTCATTCTTATATTGTGTACGGTACATTAATGGCTGGATGTACAACCATAATGTACGAAGGTAAACCCATTAAAACACCTGACGCGGGAGCTTTTTGGCGTGTATGTGCCGAGTATAAAGTAAATGCATTATTTAGTGCACCTACCGCTTTTCGGGCCATTGGCAAAGAAGACCCTGACGGTGAGTTAATAAAAGATTACGACCTATCTTCTTTAAAAAGATTATATCTTGCAGGCGAGCGATTAGACCCTGCTACTTATCATTGGCTTAAAGAAAAAACACAATTACCCGTAATTGATCACTGGTGGCAAACAGAAACAGGTTGGGCTATTGCAAGTACCCCCTTAGATAACAGACAAGATAACGGGCAAGATAACGATAAAAATAGCATGATGCCAACTAAAGCAGGCTCGGCTGGTTTTCCGGTTGCGGGTTTTAATGTGCAAATTGTAGATGCGAACGGTCAACAAGTCCCTGCAGGGCAACAAGGCAGTGTCGCCATAAAACTCCCCTTACCTCCTGGTTGTTTGGCGACTATATATCGCGATCCTCAGCGTTTAATCTCAGGGTACTTATCCAATTACCCTGGTTATTACATGTCAGGCGATGGCGGTTATATTGATGAAGAAGGTTATCTTTTTATCATGGGTCGAACTGATGATGTAATCAATGTTGCGGGTCATCGTTTATCAACAGGTGAATTGGAGGAGGTTTTATCTGCACACCCCGCTGTCGCAGAATGTGCAGTGGTGGGTATTAATGACCCGCTAAAAGGACAAGTACCATTGGGGCTTGTAGTAATAAAAAATGGCATTACCACCAGTGACGAAGATCTAATTGCTGAATTAAAGCAAAGTATTCGTAATGACATAGGTGCAATAGCGTCACTAAAAAACTTATTTATTATTGATCGATTACCAAAAACTCGTTCAGGGAAAATTTTACGTAAAACTCTCAGGCAAATGATAGATGGGCAAAAAATTGAGATTCCTTCGACCATTGAAGATAGCCAAGTAATAACCGAATTGTCTGCTCTGCTGGTTAACTTTAATAAACCTTAAGTAACATACTCCTCGTTCTTGCTTAACAAATGTAGTCACAAACACAAGGAAGTGTTTTTTTTACGAAAATTAAATTAAAACTCTGAATAACTTGGCTTTTTTTTAGGCTATTTATCAGTTTATATCCTATATTTATTATGATAATAAGAAATATGACACGGGGATAATAGATGAAAACGTCAAAAACACCGCAGGTAGCACCTGTAGCATCAAGTACACCTGCAAAAAAACAACAGAACAGCGGGACTAAAAGCAAAGTAAACATTGCTAGCTCATCAGCTATATCTCCTAGTGATGACTTCGACATCATCGTCAAATCTGAAAAAAAATATAGTAAATCTGCAGATTCTACACATCTATATTTTACTGAAAAAGATTTGTCTCGCATTTTAACAAATTTAGATACCTTGCGTGATGAAGTTTACCCAGTTCCTTTTGAGCAAGAAGGCGAACCAAAAAAATCCCAACCTTTTCCATCAGTTTGCCTTATAGGCTTAGGACGATGTGGTTCTAATATCGCACTAGATGTTGCTTCATTAGTTCACAGCGCTAGAAATTACTATTTAAATGAATTCCATAGTGAAATGAAAAAAGCCAAAGAACGTGAAGGCAGTTCATTAGAATGGATAAAGCGAAGCTTGAATTTACAAACTAAAAAGTCAGGTCGGCCTGTATTTTTAATAGAACCTTTAGTTATGTTGGGTGATTTAGATAAAGATATCGAAGGAAGAATACGCTATTCATCACAAAGCTATGATAAAGATTTTCTCGATGATTATAGCAAACTAAAAATAATGGACCTATCTGAGGTTCACGCAGGTGGTGCAGGTAATGCCCCTATCTTAGGGCAATATCTTGCTAAAATGATCCTCAATAAAGAAACCGAACATTTCAGTAATACTGATTGGCAATTTATCCACTCCTACCTTATTGACTCTTGTGGCATAAAGGCTAACCAATCACGTTTATATTTCTATATATTTAGTGCTGGTGGTGGTACTGGTTCTGGTATGGCATCTGAATTTGGCTTAGCTCAACAATATTCATACATGAGTAAAACCTTCGATATTCGCTCTGAAAAAGAAATTGCTTCCCACGGGCAAAATTTTGTTTTTGAACCAATTTTCACTAGCGGTATTTGTATACTACCTAATATTAACGATCCTAGTATTGAAGTATCAGAAGCTCTGCACATCAATGCTGGGCGTTTGCTATGTAAATATTTAGCTGAAGAGTGGGACTTTTCGTATAACATTGATAATGAAAAGGAACATGTTGAGGGGGAAGCGCCTTATAGAATAAGACCATGGAATGCCATGATGCTAATCTCAAATGATATTATGCGCTATGCAGAGGAAAGCGATACTGATGGTGGTATTAAGTATATTGATGTTAATACGATGGAAAAATATGCAAACCAATATATCAGCCAACAAATTTTCAACATATTAACCGCTCAAGCTGTTACCACTGATTATGATGATAACTATTTCCGTCGTGCTGGAATTGATATTGGAGAAACTATTCGATTAGACGCCAATGATTTATTCATGAGTTTAGCGGGGCCTGTCGCATTTGCTTATGCTGAATCGGTAGTAGCTGATTCTCCGCCAGTAGGTAATGAACAAAAACAGCCTAATTTCAATGGTGAAAAAGTAGAATTAGATGTAGATGGATTATTTTTCAGATCGATAGACTTACCGCACTTTAATGCCCAAACACAAGCCATTGAAGGAGTTAGTTTATTACCCATTGAGTCTCAAGAATATATAATAGCGCTAGAGAAATATAAGAGTTCTGGTTTTGATGCTAAACATTTAAAAGAACTACACTTTTTCAAAAACTGTTCATCTATCGTTTCTATTATTTCATTACCTAAAGACTATAAATTGTCTTACATGGATTTAAATAAACTGAAAATGCACCTGAATAATTTATTTCCTAACACTACACTGAAGCGTTATGCTTTAGTTATTGGTGCCTCAGCTAATTTATCATTAACAACCTTAATTGCTAAAAGCCCTTGCTTAAGTGATGACTTTTTAACACTTATCGTCTCTTATATTAAACGATGCTTTGCTAAAGATGAATATCGTTTCGATGACTCTTTAGATAATGCCATTATCGACTTTATTAAAGCACCTGTATTTGATGAAGAGAAATTAGAGGAAATGTTAATTCAACATGAAAATCCGGCTAAAATACTCGATACGAACTGGTATGCTATCAAACCGATGTATGAAAAGAAATATCGAGAATTAGTACGCGATGAGAAGAAGTTTACTTCCATAAACGATATAAGATTAACCATTGATAGTGTGAAAAAATCAATCCACTACCTCCGTGAAATATATCGTCATAGAATTAGTAAAACTAAAGTTATCTCACTTAACAAGAGTCCAGATAAACCAGATAAATCAGATAAACCA
>Ga0308011_10000880_pt1 | contig 14513 bp, 8 predicted proteins | sample Neamet177_FD_203144 | JGI IMG/M metagenome (GOLD analysis project Ga0308011, IMG submission 203144) | Marine microbial communities from water near the shore, Antarctic Ocean - #177 | ecosystem: Environmental > Aquatic > Marine > Unclassified | place: Southern Ocean | collected 2014-07-25 | reverse complement strand
AAACTGGAGAATTACAAAAACTTGTTTACGTTTAGGTAGTAAAGTTATTGGAAAATGTATGATGGGATCTACTGCAAATGCATTAGAAAAAGGTGGTGACAATGGTAAAAAACTATATTATGATTCTAATGTAAAAGATAGAAATCGTAATGGTCAAACTAAAAGCGGTTTATATTCACTTTTCATCCCTATGGAATATAATATGGAAGGTTTTATTGATATATATGGGATGCCTGTGTTTAGAAAACCTGACCATCCAATTTTAGGAATTGATGGAGAATATATAAAACAAGGAGCTGTAGATTATTGGGAAGCTGAAGTTGATAGTTTAAAAAATGATGCTGATGCATTAAATGAATTTTATAGACAATTTCCAAGGACAGAATCTCATGCATTTAGAGACGAGAGTAAACAATCTCTTTTTAACCTTACTAAGATATATCAGCAAATTGATTATAATGATTCTTTAATTAAAGATAGATTTGTTACTAGGGGTTCTTTTTCATGGAAAAATGGAGTTAAAGATACTAGTGTTATTTTTTCGCCTAATAATAATGGAAGATTTTATGTTTCTTGGACACCTCCAAAACAATTACAAAATAAATATAGAATAAAAAACGGAGTTAAATTTCCTAGCAACGACCACATGGGTGCATTTGGATGTGATAGTTATGATATTTCAGGAACAGTTGGAGGTGGTGCTTCTAATGGGGCTTTACATGGTATGACTAAGTTCCATATGGATGAAGGCCCTACTAATGAATTTTTTTTAGAATATGTTGCTAGACCTCAAACTGCAGAGATATTTTTTGAAGATGTGTTAATGGCTTGTGTTTTTTATGGAATGCCTATATTAATTGAAAACAATAAACCTCGTTTACTATATCATTTTAAAAATAGAGGCTATAGAGGATTTAGTATGAATAGACCTGATAAGGTATATAATAAATTATCAAAAACAGAAAAAGAATTAGGTGGAATGCCTAACAGTTCTGAAGATATAAAACAAGCTCATGCAGCAGCTATAGAATCTCATATTGAAAAACATGTTGGATTTGATTTAACCGAAACGTTTAGGGACTCAGATCAAATAGGTTCAATGTATTTTACTAGAACCCTAGAAGACTGGGCTAGGTTCGATATTAGCAATAGAACAAAGTTTGATGCATCAATTAGTTCAGGGTTAGCTATAATGGCAAATCAAAAGAATATGTATCAACCCGTTAAAAAAGAATCAAAAATAAAACTTAACTTTGCAACATATGACAATAAGGGAAGTTACAGTCAAATTATAAGATAAATGGAAGATGTAAAAATCGCAATTAACCCTGCTGGGTTTCCAAATCAATTCTCTTCTGACAGTGAAAAGAAGAGCTATGAATTTGGATTACAAATAGGGCAGGCTATACAGTATGAATGGTTTAGGCAAGATGGTGGTCAAAGCAGGTTTTATAACCAATGGGCTGATTTTCATAGGTTAAGACTATATGCAAGAGGAGAGCAGTCAGTTCAAAAATACAAGAATGAATTAGCTATTGATGGTGATTTAAGTTATTTGAATTTAGACTGGACACCTGTTCCAATTATTCCTAAGTTTGTAGATATAGTTGTTAATGGTATGGCTGATAGACTTTTTAAAGTAAAGGTTTATGCTCAAGATGGAATGTCTTTAGACAAGAGAAGTAAATATCAAGTACAATTAGAAAAAGATATGTTAGCTAAACCTGTAATGAAACAGGTTCAAGAAGAAACAGGAATAAATACTTTTGCAACTTCAGAAGAAGATGTTCCAAATACATCTGAAGAACTAGCTCTTCATATGCAGTTAAAATATAAACCTTCTATAGAAATTGCGGAAGAAGAAGCTATTAATACGGTACTAGATGAAAATAGATATGCGGATATACAAAAACAACTTTATTATGACCAAACTGTTTTAGGTATTTCAATGTGTAAAAACTCATTTCAACCTGGAGCTGGAATTAAAATAGATTATGTAGATCCTGCAAATGTTGTTTATAGTTATACAGAAGACCCTAATTTTAAAGATTGTTTTTATTGGGGAGAAGTTAAAACACTTCCTATTACAGAGTTAAAGAAAATAGATACAAGTTTAACTAGATCTGATATGGAAGAAATATCAAAATATAGTCAAAGCTGGTATGATTACAATAATTCTGCTCAATACTATAATAATAGTTTGTTTAGTAATGATAGTGCTACGGTTTTGTTTTTCAACTATAAAACCACAAACACTTTTACTTATAATAAAAAAACAAATGCATCAGGAGCTGAGAGAGTAATTGAAAAAGACGATACATTTAATCCTACTCCTGAAATGATGGATGAAGGTAATTTTGAAAAAATATCTAAAACAATAGATGTTTGGTATGAAGGTGTTATGGTTATGGGTACTAACATTTTAATAAAATGGGAAATGTCTGAAAACATGGCTAGACCTCAATCAGCATCTCAAGAAGTTTATCCAGAATATATAGCTTGTGCGCCTAGGATGTATAAAGGTGCTTTAGAATCCGTAACTAGACGTATGATTACGTTTGCTGATTTAATTCAAATGACTCACTTAAAATTACAACAAGTAATTTCTAGAGTTGTTCCAGATGGGGTATTTATAGATGCAGATGGTATTAATGAAGTTGACTTAGGAACTGGTAACGCATATAATCCTGAAGACGCTCTTAGAATGTTTTTTCAAACAGGTAGTGTTATTGGTAGAAGCTATACTCAAGATGGAGATTATAATCAAGCAAAAGTTCCTATTCAACAACTAAATAGCAATTCAGGTCAAGGTAAGATTCAAAGTTTAATAGGTACTTACAATCATTACTTATCTATGTTAAGGGATGTTACTGGATTAAACGAAGCAAGAGATGGTTCTACACCTGATTCTTATTCTTTAGTTGGATTACAGAAATTAGCAGCGTTAAGTAGTAATACCGCTACTAGACACATATTAGATTCAGGTCTTCAAATTACAGAAAGACTATGTACTTCTTTATCTAGTAGAATTGCAGATATGTTAGAATACTCTGAATTTAGAGAAGAGTTTGTAAACCAAATAGGGAAATTTAATGTAGGGATACTGGATGAAATAAGTAAACTTTATTTAAGTGATTTCGGTATTTTTATAGAAGTAACACCTGATGAAGAGCAACAAAAAATGCTTGAACAAAATATTCAGATGGCACTTCAAAGAGATTCAATTAATTTGGAAGATGCTATTGATATTAGAGAAATAAGAAATTTAAAGTTAGCTAATCAAGTTTTAAAATTAAAAAGAATAGCAAAGCAAGATTTAGAACAACAACAAAAATCTGCATCAGCTCAACAGCAAGCTCAAATAAATCAACAATCTCAACAAATAGCTGCTAAAATGGCTGCTCAAAAAATTCAGATGGAAACTCAAGCAGCTATGCAAATAGAAGAAGCTAAAGCTGATTTCTCTGTTAAAAAAATGAGAGGTGAAGCCGCTATTAAAGCTGAACTAATGAATCTTGAATTTCAGTTACAAATGAAATTAAAAGGAGTTGAAATAGAAGGGTTAAAATCTAGGGAAATTCAACGTGAAGATGCTAAGTCTGATAGAATATCACAATCTAGTACAGAGCAATCAAAACTAATAGAGCAAAGAAAAAACAACTTACCTCCTGTAACTTTTGAATCTAACGAAGATAGTTTAGATGGCTTTGACTTAGCAGAATTTGAACCTAGATAAACTTAAATTATATATTAAAAATAATACTAACTTTGTAAAAATTAAATCAAATGGCATTTCAAGTAAAAGAAGTAACTTCTATAGATCAAAAATCAGTACAGGAAGTAGAAGAAAATCTACTCAACAAGCACAAAGAAGAACAGGAGCAAGAAAATTTTGAAGAACAACAAATTCCTAAAGAAGATATTGCAGAATCTGTTGAAGAATTAAAATCACCAGAATTAAATGATGAAGATGTTCTTTCATATATTAAAAACAGATACAATAAAGATATAGAATCTGTAGATGATTTTTTCGCTAAAAGAGAAGAAGCAGAAACAGAAGCATTACCAGAAGATGTATCTAAGTATTTAGAATACAAAAAAGAAACTGGTCGTGGATTTAATGATTTCGTAAAAGTTAATAACGATTATGATGATTTAAATGATGACCAAATATTAGCAGAATATTATTCTTTAACTGAAGAAGATTTAGACTCTGAAGATATTCAATATTTAATGGAAGAGAGGTTCTCTTACGATGAAGATGTTGATGATGAGTCAGAACAAAAGAAAAAGAATATAGCTAAAAAAAGAGAGCTTTCTAAGGCAAAAAAGCATCTTAATACTTTAAAAGAAAAATATAGAACTCCTCTTGATTCAAGTGGGAATTCTGTTTCAGATGAAGAATTAAATGAAATAAAGTCTTATAGAGAATATGTCCAAAATTCTAAAACCACTACTGAAGCAAATCAAAAAAAGAGTGAGTATTTTGTGAAGAAGACTAATGAGGTTTTTAGCCCTGAATTCAAAGGTTTTGAGTTTAACGTAGGTGATAAAACAGTTAAGTATTCTGATGGAGATGCAAACGAAATGAAAGCTAAACAAATTAATCTTGATAATTTTGTAAATAAATATACAGGAGAGGATGGTTTAATTAATGATGCTTATGGTTGGCATAAATCAATTAGTGCCGCAATGAATCCAGAACGTTTTGCTCAATATTTTTACGAGCAAGGAAAAGCTGATACTATTGGTGATGTTTCTAAGAAAAGTAAAAACATTAACATGCAGGTAAGGCAAACTCCTCAAGCAATTGGCGATACGGGTTTTAAAGCACGACAGATTTCAGGAGAAAGTGGAAAAGGATTAAAGATTAGGAGTAAAAGATAATTATTAAAAATTTAAAAACAAGAAATTATGGCAGTACAAGCAGTTCCTGGTTTTGACTTACAACCAAGTTCAGAACAGGTATTATTACAAACAAATTACATTACTAACTTTGATTTTTTAAATCAGTATTTACCAGATACTTATGAAAAAGAATTCGAACGTTATGGAAATAGAACAGTAGCATCATTCTTAAGAATGGTAGGTGCTGAAATGCCTTCTAACTCAGATCTTATTAAATGGGCAGAGCAAGGAAGATTACATACTAAGTATACAAACGTAGCCTCAGCGGCAGCAGCAGCAGCAAATACAGCTGTATTGACAATTGGTGACACATTACTTCCTGGAACAGGAACTATCGCTCTTAGAGTTGGTCAAACAATAATGTTATCTGATTCTACAGCAGCTTCAACTCTTAGTAATAAGGCGATTATAACTGCAGTTGATTCAGCAAATTCACAAGTTACTGTAGCTTACTATGAGGCAGCAGGTCAAGCAATGGCAGCAGCTACTGTATGTTCTTTATTTATTTATGGTTCAGAATTTCAAAAAGGTTCTATCGGAATGCAAGGTCAACTTGAAGCTGATGATTCTATTTTTGAAAACTCTCCAATTATCATTAAAGACCATTACGCAGTTTCTGGTTCTGATATGGCTCAAATTGGGTGGATTGAAGTAACAACTGAAAACGGTGCAACAGGATTCTTATGGTATATGAAATCTGAGCATGAAACTAGACTTCGTTTTGAAGACTATTTAGAAACCGCTATGGTTGAAGCAGTACCAGCTGAAGCAGGTTCTGGAGCATCTGCAATTGCAGCAGGAATTGCAAGTGGTGTAGGTAACAAAGGTTCAGAAGGACTTTTCTATGTAGTTGAAGAAAGAGGAAATGTATGGAGTGGTGGTAACCCAACAGCTCTTTCAGATTTTGACGCTATTATACAGAGATTAGATAAGCAAGGTTCTATTGAAGAAAATGTGCTTTTCGTAAATCGTGAATTTGGATTTGACATTGACGATATGTTAGCATCACAAAACTCTTATGGAGCAGGTGGTACTTCTTATGGTTTATTTGATAATGATAAAGACATGGCTTTAAATTTAGGTTTCACAGGATTCCGTAGAGGTTATGATTTTTATAAAACAGATTGGAAATATCTTAATGATGTAACTATGCGTGGTAATATTGTTGGTGGATCTATTAATGGGGTATTAGTACCTGCAGGTTCTACAACAGTATATGACCAAGTATTAGGTAAAAATGCTAAGAGACCATTCTTACACGTTCGTTATAGAGCTTCAGAAACTGAAGACAGAAAGTATAAGACTTGGATTACAGGTTCAGCAGGTGGAGCAGCTACTTCTAGCTTAGATGCTATGGAAGTAAACTTCTTATCTGAAAGAGCTTTATGTACTTTAGGTGCAAACAATTTCTTTATCTTTAAATAAGATATAGATGTTATTTAATAGGGGGATGCTAACCCATCCCCTTTTTTATAAATTTTAATTTCAATCAAATGAGAAAAAAAGCAGAAGCTTTTGTAGATAAAAGCTACAAACTTACCAGAGACAAAGCTCCATTGAGCTACACAATTCCAACAAGAAATACTAAAAGAAGCAGTTTATTACACTTTGATACAAAAACAGGGCAGAATAGATCTATGCGTTATGCTAAAAATCAAAAAAGTATTTTTGAAGATGAGCAAGATGGAAATATTCTTTTAGAACCTATTATTTTTGAAGATGGATTCTTAAGAGTACCAAAAGAAAATCAAATTTTACAAAAATTCTTAGCATTTCATCCTTTAAGTGGTCAAACATTTATAGAGGTAGATAAAGAAAAAGATGCTAGTTTAGATGTAGAAGAAATGGATTTATCTTTAGAGGCACAAATTTTAGCTAAAGATTTAGATGTTGAAATGCTAGAAACTATTGCAAGAGTAGTGATAGGATTAAGAGTAGATTCATTAACATCAGCTGAATTAAAAAGAGATGTTAGAATGTTTGCTAAAAGATATCCAGATGAATTCATAGAATCTTTAAATGACCCATTACTAAAACTTCAAAACAAGTGTGCTACATTTTTAAATGAAGGATTATTAATTATAAAGAATCAAAAAGATGTTTATTATAATATAAAAGGAAATAAAAATAAACTTTTAACTGTGCCGTATGGCGAAGACCCATTGTTTATTTTAGCTTCATTCCTTCAGAGTGATGAAGGATTAGAGGTTCTGAAGATATTAGAATCTAAACTATAAAAATCAAAGAGGCTTCAAAAAAAGAAGCCTCTTTTTTTTTTGTATATTTGTCAAAAGATTTTATAGATGTCAATAATAAACACAGTAAGGGCTACGGTTCTTTCTATAGCCAATAAAAACAACTTTGGGTACATCACTCCCAACGACTTTAACCTATACGCAAAACAAGCTCAGTTAGATATATTTGAAGATTACTTTTATCAGTATAATTCATGGATTGTAAAACAAAATGCAAGAGTATCTGGTAGTGGATATGCAGATATTGTAAAAGGATTAGTAGAGGTTTTAGATTATTTTTCTTTAACCAAATCATTAATAATTTCTAATGGTTATGATTTTACATTACCGGAAGATTATTATCTAATAAATAAAATAAATTACTACCCTAATTTAAGGTCATCAGGTTCAGTAACAGGAGGGACTGGTAAAGTACTTATATCTACAGGTTCTTTATTTATTACTGATGGAGTTAAGCCAACAGATTTACTTTCTAACATAACTAATTCAGGAGAAGTTCTTAATGTAGTAGCGGTTACCAATGAAACCACATTAACTTTAAGTGGAAACATTAATGTAGGTGATGTTTTTAAAATCGTATCAAATAGTGGTATTACTGAAGTCGAAAGAGTTTCTCAAAATAAAATATTTTATTTAAATTCAACTCCATTAACATCGCCAAGCACTTCATTCCCTGCTTATGTTTTAGAAGATAGTGACATTACAGTTTATCCTATAGGACAAATTGCATCAGGAACTGTTTTTTCTCAATACATAAGATACCCTAAAGACCCTAATTGGACTTATGAAGATATTATACTTGGTGGAGAACCTTCGTTTGACCAAACATCTGCAGATTATCAAGATTTTGAACTACCAATTTCAGATCAAACAAATTTAATAAATAAAATATTACAATACGCAGGTTTATCTATTAGAGATAAAGATGTAGTAGCTTTTGGAAAAATGGAAGAACAAGAGGCAAACCAACAAGAAGGATAGATTATGGCATATTTAACAGATTATCAATATTACGAAAATGGAGGACTTAATTTTGAAAATGAAAATTGGGGTTCGTATCAATACGTTTCATTAAACGACATAGTAAATAACTTTATGGTTATGTATGTTGGAAATGATAAATTAATTAATAATGTAGAAAGATATAATGTTTTATTTCACGCAAAAAGAGCTATACAAGAATTAAATTACGATTCTTTAAAAGAGATAAAAATATTAGAATTAAATGTCTGTGATTCATTAAGATATATATTGCCACAAGATTATGTAAATTGGGTTAGAGTATCAATGTATAGAGGAGGTACGTTATTTCCATTAACTGAAAATATTCAGACTAATTGGAGTAGTGCTTATTTGCAGGATAATAATTGTAGAATTTTATTTGATGAAAAAGGAAATACATTAAAACCTGAAGATTCTACATTAGATGCTGACAGAATAAAAGGAAGTAAAAAAAGCATATACTTAAATGAAGGTAGTGTATATGATGGGCAGGAAGGTTATTGTTATAATGACTCATGGTACTTCGAGTACTCTATAGGAGCTAAGTTTGGATTAAATACTGAAACAGCAAATGCAAATCCAACTTTTAAAATAAACAAGAAATCAGGTGTAATTAATTTTAGTTCTAGTATGGCTGATGAGTTAGTTGTTCTTGAGTATGTTTCAGATGGAATGGAAGGTGGAGATGATTCTGAAATAAGTGTAAATAAATTATTTGAAGAGTTTGTTTATTCTTATATGAAATTTGTAATACTACAGAGCAAGTATGGTATCCAAGAGTATATCATAAATAGAGCTAGAAAAGAGAAATCAGCGCTTCTAAGGAACGCAAAGTTAAGATTAAGCAATATACATCCAGGAAGATTATTAATGAATCTGAGGGGTCAAAATAAATGGATAAAATAGCATGCCTAAAATTCAAAAGAATTTCATAAAAGGGAGAATGAATAAAAGTGCTGATGAACGAATTGTTCCCCAGGGCGAATACATTGATGCTTTAAATGTTAGATTAGGTTCTACTGAAGGAACTGAAATCGGAGCTGTAGAGAACTCAAAAGGAAATGAACTTTTAGTTTCTTTAAAATATAAGAATCAAGCTTTAACAGGGGCTAGATGTATAGGTGCGTATGAGGATGGAGCTAATGAAACTATTTATTGGTTTGTAACATCACCATCTGTTGATATGATAGTATCATATAATACTAGACTTTTAGTTTTATTTTATCATGTAATCTCAACAACTGTATTAAATTTTGATAGTAAATTTTTAGTTAATGGTATTAATCTTATAGGTGATTTGTTGTTTTTTACAGACAACTTAAATGCTCCAAGAAAAATAAATATTACTAGAAGTTATTTACAGCCAATTTCAGATGTAGACCAAATTACAGAACAAGATATAGGTGTTATTTTAGCACCACCTTTAAATGCCCCAACTATATCCCAATTTAAATTAGGTGGAGGAGAGAACTATATGGAAGAACTTTTTTTAAGTTTTGCATACAGATGGCAATATGAAGATGGAGAATACTCAGCTATATCTCCTTTTTCTCAAACTGCTTTTTCTCCAGGACCTTTTCAAATAGACTATAGTACCTATGACAATTCCGCAATGATTAATATATTCAATAGTGTAAATATTGGATTTGATACAGGTGGTAAAAATGTAAAAGATGTTGACCTTATTTTTAAGTTCTCAACAAGTCAAACAATTAATGTTATTGAAAGATTTAATAAAGTTGACCAAGGATGGTTAGATAATGAGTCACAAACTATTCCCTTTACAAATAAAAAAATTTACACAGCGTTACCGGAATCACAATTACTAAGATTATATGATAACGTTCCTAGGAAAGCACAAGCTCAAACAATAATGGGTAATCGATTAATGTATGGAAATTACATTGATGGATATGATATTACAAATGAAAATGGAAAAGAAATTTATTTAGATTACGATATAGATTTAATTTCAGAAGCATTAAGTGCAGATGAAATAGCAGCAACAAATAGTCCTGTTCTTTATTCAATAGGGCCTTCTCAAACTGTTAACTCAGCAAAGATTTCAATTAATTTTGGAGGAGATGCAATTGCCTTAGTTGAAGGGTCTCAAATAGGTATTGATTTTAATTATAAAAGCACTCAATATGGTGGAGATGCAAGTTATAATGATGGAACTCAGCCTGAAAATACATTTGAATACGTATTTTTATTTAATATACAAAAAAACTACGGTAGTGTTTATGCTTTAGCATCTAGTGATGAGTTTATTGCAGCTGTACAGGAATTTGTAGCTCCTGCTAATTCAAGTTGTTTTGATTTAAGTGTAGGAGGTGTAGCTGGAACTTCAGTAACTGATGTATATAATTGTGGTATTGCTGCTAAAAATGAGTGGCAATATGAAGGTTTTGGAATTACAAGCGGTAATCAAGGTTTTCAAATAGAAACCTCTCAAGGAAGTGATGTAATTAGTATTACAATTCCTGCTTTAAAATTTCAGAAATATAACCAATCAACTCAACCACCAACAGCTTTAGGAATATATGCTTACGAGTATTTATCATCAAGTTCAGCGACTGGATTATATTCTTTAGAATCTTCAAAACAAAGTTTACATAGTAATAGGGATTATGAAATTGCAATTGTATACATGGATGACTACGCAAGAAGTAGTACTGCATTAGTAGATACAGCAAATACAGTATACATACCTTGTCAAGCCTCTATTAATAAAAATAAGATTAGAGTTACTTTAAATAACTATGCTCCTTATTGGGCAACTAAGTATAAGTTTGTAATTAAAGAATCTAAAACAGGATACAGAACCATATATTCAAATATATTTTATACTGAAGCGTCAACTGGTAATGTTTGGTTTAAACTTGAAGGTGACAATAGGGATAAAGTAAAAAATAACGAAAATCTATTTGTAAAGTCTGATACAAATGGCCCTGTTCTTAGATGTACAAAAACTAAGGTTTTAGAATTTGAAAGCAAAGCAGAAGATTTTCTTTGCAAGAAAGGTGTAGATGGTGAGCTTTTACCTGATAGCCAGCCTTGTGGACAGTCCCCAGGAACTTATATGTTATTAAGACCTGCTGGATTTGCAGCAAGTGCCCCTGCGAATGCCTTTATAGAAGAAAAAGCCGGATGTACGGGAAGTTACTGTACAACTAGAGCTAGTGTATATATAGATAACCCAAACACAACTGGGGCTACAGATTTATTTATACCTTATACAATACCTGCAGGTAGTATTATTAGAATTTATTTGAGAGCTAATAGATTTAAAAGAGGTAGTAAATGCGGTAGTAGGGAATATGATTATGATAAAAGATTTACAGCTTCTCAAGATTACGATAGTTTATATAGTTTTATTTTAGGTGACAATATTGATTTAACTAATGGTATTTCAGGAGGTACAGATGATACTATAAATACTGTTGTATTTGACAAGCAAATATATGCATTTAATGTAAATCCACAACCTAATCCAAAACCAGGAGAGAATACAATATTCTTTCAACAAGACGCAACAGATGGTAGAATGTTTTTATGTTTTAGAAACGGAACACCTAATTGTGGTAGTCCTAATAAAAGAAATTCTTACGGAGAAATTGAGTTAGAAGTTCAAAGAGCTACTACATTAATGATTTTTGAGACAGAACCAATTCAAGCAAATGATGAATTGTATTATGAGAATGAACAATCTTTTGATATTGTAAATTCATTTCACCAATCAGGAACAAGTAGTACAGACCAAAATCAAAATCTTACTCAATCAGCCATTGTAGATTTAACTTTTTTTAATTGTTATGTATTTGGAAACGGAGCGGAAAGTGATAAAGTTTTAGATGGATTAGTAAATCCTGTTTTATCTTTAGGGGATAAAGTTACTTCAGTATCTGAAGAACAATTTAAAGAGTCAAATAGATTTGGTGATATAACGTATAGTGGAGTATTTAATCAAGAAAGTAATTTAAACAAGTTGAATCAATTTAATTTGGCTTTAGCTAATTTTAAAACTTTAGAAACATCATATGGCCCTATAAGAACACTTCATGCAAGACAGACAGATATTTTAACATTACAAGAAGATAAGATATCTTATGTATTGGTTGGTAAAAACTTATTATCTGATGCTGCAGCAGGAGGTGCTATAACATCTGTTCCTGAAGTATTAGGAACTCAGTTAGCTAGAATAGAGGAATTTGGAATCAGTAATAATCCTGAAAGCTTTACTTCATATGGATATGATGTTTACTTTACAGATGCTAAAAGAAGTTCTGTAATAAACTTAAAAGGGGGTTCTAAAGGTGGAGCAGGTGATAAACTGTCAATTATATCTCAAGTAGGTATGAGAAGTTGGTTTAGAGATTTATTTGTTGATTCTTTTGAAACTCAGAAACTAGGAGGGTTTGATCCTTATATGAATGAGTTTGTATTAAGTAGTAATATTAAATCTATTCCTATACCTCCAATTGAAAGAGATTGTGGATATCAATTAGATGTAAATAATTCATCATCTCCTTATATAGCTACTATAGATTTTACAACAATAATTGGTAACGTTGTTTTTGATGTATCAAATAATTCAAATAGTGTAAATATTAAAGTTACATATGATGGAGCGTTAGTTCTTACGCAATCAGTTGCAGCAGGTGGTGGACAAGTTAGTTTTAATAAACCAACATCATACCCAACGACAGCTATTGTAACGGTTACACCTATTGCTCCTGCTCCTGACCCTGCTTCTGCAGGAGACTCATACTCAGTACTGTTTAATTGCCCAATAGCTAATACATTAACAGTCAAACAAATTGTTGTAAATTTTGAAGGAGAAGTTAATTTAACTACTACTACTAGATACAAATGGTCAATAGGTACAGATGTTAGTCCGTTTAGTACTAATTCTATTGTGTTACAAGACGATGGTATTTCTTTATTTAAAACTCAAACAGGTCAAGAGTCTTTTGGTACAATACCAGCAAATAACTCTACGGTAGTAATGCAAAGTAGACAAAACTCAGGGCAGAGTTATGATTTTGATCCACTAGTAGATAAGTTTAAATACTTAGTTTCAAATACTAATTACAATGAAAGTGATGTAAATACTTTGTTACCGTTATTAAATACAGCTACACCTATAACAGGTGGTCTTTTAAATTATGAATCTTCTTTTAATTATTTAAATAATCAAGGAGATGATTTCTTATATTTAGTATGGGACTTAAGAAACCCAACTTCAGTATCATTATGTTACAATGAAACAAGTGCGGTAGATGCATGTTGTGATTGCTGATAATAAATAAATAAAATAAAAAATGAGTTTAGTAAATAAATATATTGATTCTGATAGCTTTTTAACAGCTATTTCCGTTTACAGCGATGAAGCGTTATTGAGTTTAGCACCAGATGGTTATTACCAAATTAATGGAAATTATAGAAGACAATTAAATGGACTTTTAGGTCCTTTAGTTTTATGTCAAACTTGCCAGCCAGATGTTACACTATTTAATTTATGCTTTGCAGTTACTGAAAATGATTTATGTTGTGATACTTCAACCCCGGTAGCTGTATATGCAGCGGGTTTGAATGTAGCAAATTTATCTAGTGTTGTAGGAGATTTATATAAAGATTCTTTTTTGCAAATAAAAGCCGATAATGGATTTTATAGTGACGATGCAGGTATAACATGCTCCTCGTCCTCGCAAGCGCAAATGGGTACTCCTTCTGCAACCATTACTGGTTATGCGTGCTATGAAGTAGTAACTTTTAACCTTGTAGGTCCTGCTAATGGATCAGTAACTGTAAACATAAAATTCGTTCCATCACCAGATAGAAATGAAAGTGGAACAGTTGTTACGTTAGATGCAAATGGAGTAGGAACTGTAATTAGGGAAATAGGAGCAGTACAGTCTTCTTCTTCAGGAACTGGAACGGATCAAGTTACTCTAACAATAACAAACACAACTTCTGCCAACAACACCTCATCTCAATCATTTTCTTTTTCTAATTGCCCAATATAATAAAAAATAAATAAATAAATATGCCAAATTATAGACAACAATTATCAGGAAGCTTAAGAGCTGTTGCCGCGTGTTCTTCCTGTGCAGAACCTTGTGGCACTTCAATCACAATCCCTTCAGGCGCTCAAGGCTACTATAATTTAGATTTTGACGCTGGAGCCACTGCTTCTGACGTAGGAGCAATAGTTATATATTTTAATCCAGCTACTATTCCTGACGGAATTAGAGTTTTATATGATAACGTTTTTTACAACACATTAACAAATAATACTAATGGAAGAATACAGACAACAAGTGGAGTCACAGGTGCTTTCACTAT
>Ga0308011_10000878_pt1 | contig 14542 bp, 9 predicted proteins | sample Neamet177_FD_203144 | JGI IMG/M metagenome (GOLD analysis project Ga0308011, IMG submission 203144) | Marine microbial communities from water near the shore, Antarctic Ocean - #177 | ecosystem: Environmental > Aquatic > Marine > Unclassified | place: Southern Ocean | collected 2014-07-25 | reverse complement strand
AGTCCTTGAGTTATCAGGCTTTCCATTTAATATCAGTGCGACAACTAACTATGTCGGTTTTGGAAATTCTCACAATCTTGCTATCAATACGGAAACAAATTATGCTTATGGGATAGGCACTAATACCTTTGGTGGTGGATTGCACATTGTTGATATCAGCAATCCGGAACTTCCTGTCATTGCTGGTTCATACGATGGTTTTTATTCTCATGACGCTCAGCCTGTAGTTTACTACGGACTGGATTCAGATTACTACGGTAAGGAAGTAGTATTCTGTTTTAATGGTAGTGATGGTATTGCTATTTTGAATGCTGAGGATAAAACGGATGTCCAGCTAATTAAGCAGGTCACATACGAGAACAGTGCATATACTCATCAGGGGTGGGTAAGTGAAGACCATCATATGTTGTATTTCAATGATGAACTTGATGAGATGTACAACGGCAATTTTACTCGAACGTACATGATGAATGTTGATGATCTTGATAATCCGGTGATAGTCGGTTATTACGAGTCTGACAACACTGCCATTGATCATAATTTATATACACATAACGGTAAGGTTTTCGCGTCAAACTACAGAAGTGGGTTAAGAGTATCAACGATCTTAGAAGATGGTACTATAGAGCCATTTGGTTTCTTTGACACATACCCAGCAGATGATGCAATAGAATTTACAGGGACGTGGTCTAACTATCCTTACTTCCCATCTGGGACTATTGCGGTAAGTAACTTTGATGGTTTATTCATTCTTCGCGAAGCAGGTATAGACGGTATTGAGGCTTCAGATTTGCCTGTTGCACCAATTCTTTCTCTTAGTCCAAATCCATCAAATTCTTCCGTTTTAATAACAGGTAGTTTTATGGATTGCGATGTGTTCATTTATGATATGTTAGGTAGAGAGGTTATGAGAGTGAATTCCATACCATCGGTTAACGGTCTTAACCTCGACATCAACTCTATAACGGATGGCACTTATATCTTAAACGTTGTTAGCGCGATGTCTGGTGAGGTTCTAGTCTCATCAAAACTTGTAGTTTCTCCAAGATAACATGAGTTTGAAAGGCCTTCCTTTATTTGCTCTGCTTGTACTTTTCACGGGTGTTTTTACTATAGCCCAAACCCCTTGTCAGAACGGCATGTCGGGGATTTACCCATGCGATGAGTACGAATTCTATTCCTTCCTGCCATTAGCAGAAGTTGGCGGTGGAGAGAAGGGTAACGATTGTTGGGGGTGGGTTGACTCCATTTCTGGAAGAGAGTTCGTCTTGTACGGTCGTACTAATGGAATGGCGGTGGTTGAGATATCTGATCCAGAAACCCCCATTTATTTAGCAGAAGTCCCACCGAATACATATACAGCTATTTGGAGAGACATTAAAGTCATAGGTGATTACGCTTATATCGTAAGCGATGTTGGGGGCCACGGGATGCAGGTGCTGGAATTAACCCAGTTACTTAGCATTGATGAATTCGTTCCTGACTTGCCTTTAGTGACAGTCTACGAAGGTTTCGGTGCTGCACATAATATTGTTGCTAATAGCGAGACGGATTATGTTTACGGAGTAGGAACGGACACTTTCGGCGGAGGTTTACATGCTGTTGATGTAAGTAATCCAACTCAGCCAGAATTAGCTGGGTCATTTGAAGGCATAGACATACATGACGCCCAGGCTGTGATATACAGCGGGCTCGACTATGATTATTTAGGCTCAGAAATCGTGTTTTGTTATGCAGAATACAGTGTTGTAATTATAGACGCAACAGATAAAACAAATATTCAAGTAATATCCTCCACTCTAATTCCATCAAGTGAGTACATCCACCAGGGGTGGGTTAGTGAGGATCACAGATTTTTATATGTGAACGATGAGTTAGATGAGATTTCTACAGGTGCTGTTACCCGAACTTCAATAATAGACATTGAAGATTTAGACAATCCCCTTTATATTGGCTATTACGAGTATGGCACTCTGTCAACGGACCATAATCTGTACACACATAACGGCCTTATATATGCATCAAACAATAGTAGTGGTTTAAGAGTTAGCAAGATATTGGAAGACGGCACTCTTGAGTACTATGGTTTTTTCGACACATACCCGTCTGACAATGAACCTGGTTTTACTGGCTCGTGGTCAGTTTATCCATATTTCCCTAGTGGCACCATTGCTATAAGTAATAGAGATGGACTGATATTAATAAAGAAAGGTCCTTCAGGCGTCAGTGTCGCAGAAGCGTCAACGTCAATGTCATTGAATATTTTCCCTAACCCAGTTTCGTCTTATGTTAGCTTTAAAGTCGATTTCGAAAACTACGACGTGGTCCTATACAACGCAGTGGGGAAGGAGTTAAGACGGGTGAAGGGATTCTCTACTTCAGACAGCTTCACTTTAGATGTGAGTAGTTTAAAAAACGGAGTATATGTTCTAGCACTCGAGGATCGAGAAACTAGAAGGTTATTAAAGTCTGAGATTTTTGTGAAGGGCTATTAACGACGGCTTCTACAGCATCTTATCAATCGGGATAGACCTCCTTAGTGATAATATCATTCAGGTCTTCAGGATCTATGCCTCTGTGGAGTTCTCCGTCCATCGCTAAGCTGATAAGGCCGGTTTCTTCACTTACAACGATTACTAAAGCGTCAGTTTTTTCAGCTAAACCTAAAGCTGCCCTGTGTCTCATCCCCGTGTCTGCTGGGAGGTCATTCCTCTGTGTGGCTGGGAGAACACACCTTACTGCTCTTATGCGTCCGATAGCTATGTACATCGCACCATCGTGCATAGAGTTGTCTTTTTGAAAAGTGCCCTCAATAAGTGGTGCGAGAATATCCGCGTTGAGCTTCGTCGAGCTCTGAAGGTGAAGTGTAAGGTCCGAGATGCGCTGGATGATGATTAACGCGCCTTCCTTTCTAGATGCGAGATTTATAACGGCAGTACATATTTCATCTATTCTCAAAGGTTCGCGATCTTCATGCCTTATAGTCATGAGTTTCTCTAACCAGCGCTTAGGCTTGTCGATATTTGCTTTGTCTCCAATGGAGAATAGAAATTGCCTCAATTCTTGTTGAAAGACTATTATGATAGCTAGGATTCCAACGCCTATAAATTGACCTAGCAGTTCTCCTAGGACGGGCATGCCAGCATAGGAAACTATTTTCCAGATAAAATATATTGCTAGGAGACCCACAAATACCGGTATTGCGGATGTTCCTCGAGTTAATCTATAAATCCAAAGCACGATTAATCCTACTAACAATATATCGAGCACCTTTGCTCCGAATTGTAGTAATGGATGTAAGGCGTCCCAGGTGTCGATAAAGAAGTTCATGAGTTGCAAAGATGGTTATGTAACAGCGAAACTTCACGGGCTTCGGAGATATCGTGCACTCGTAATAACAGGGCCCCGTTTTGAAGGGCAATGGAGTTAAGGGCGGATGTGCCGTTTAAGGATTCAGAGGGCTCGCAGTTAAGGGCTTTGCTGATCATAGATTTACGGCTTATTCCTACCAGGACAGGTAGTCCGAAGCTGTTGAAGGATTCTAAATTATTGAGAAGTCTGTAGTTGTCCTGTAAGTTTTTTCCGAATCCGAATCCTGGATCGAGGATTATATCCTCAATTCCAAGAGTGCGCAGTCGGGAGATTTGGTCTTTGAAAAAAGTACTAACCTCCTCGACGACATCAGAATACTCAGGGTTTTTCTGCATAGTCTGAGGTGAGCCCTTCATGTGCATTAAAACATATGGGACGTTGTGAGCAGCTACAGTGGGGATTAATTCTGGGTCTAGAGAGCCAGCCGAGATGTCATTTACGAGGACTGCACCTAATTCTATAGCGCGTTTAGCGACAGATGACCGATATGTGTCTATGCTGATGAATGCATTAGGTCGGGCTGATAATACACCTTCGATAACGGGTCGTACTCGCGACCATTCTTCTTCTGCACTTATGTCGATTGCACCGGGACGAGAGCTTTGGCCTCCTATATCCAGTATGAAAGCTCCATCTTCCAGCATTTTCAATCCAGAGGCAATCGCTTTGTCTGACGTAACGTTTTTACCACCATCGTAAAAAGAGTCTGGGGTACAATTAAGAATTCCTAACAATCTGACCTCTCGGGCCTTTACAATTCTTCGTAGTTCTTCACGAAATTTCTGAATGTTTAGATTGGTAGTCATCGTAACTTGTCGCAAGTTATTCAACCCTAGGAGAACTTTTATATAAACGTGGAACCGACTACTGAACAATACGACTCAGCTCTTGAACAATGTGAGTCTCTATTTCGAAAGAAAACTTCTGATTACGGAACAGCTTGGCGCATTTTAAGGCCATCTTCCCTCACAGACCAAATCTTCATTAAGGCCTCTAGAATCAGAACCTTACAGCAAGTAGGAGAGTCTAAAGTTGACGAGGGAATCGTGCCCGAATTTATAGGAATCGTGAACTATAGTCTTATGGCGCTTATTCAATGTGAGTTGCCGCTCGACCACCCATTGGAACTTCCCGTAGATGAAGCTAACCAAAGATTCCGCAAGACCGCTGAAACTACAAGAGGCTTAATGCTAAAGAAGAATCACGATTACGGCGAAGCCTGGAGAGACATGAGAGTTTCTTCTCTTACCGATTTGATTTTAATGAAGCTCCTTAGGGTAAAACAAATCGAAGACAACAACGGTAAAACAGTTGTCTCTGAAGGTGTCGATGCTAATTACATGGATATCGCTAACTACGCACTGTTCGCACTCATTTTAATTTCCGAGGAGGAAGGTAAATAGACATTTAACAATGGAGATATTTTCTAAAGGAATCACCACGTTTTGCAGAACTGTTGTGGGCGCATTGTTCGTTGTGTCCGGTTTAATTAAATCCAATGACGCACTAGGGTTTATGTACAAGCTTCAGGAGTATTTCGAGCCAGGAGCATTGAATATGGACTTTCTAACTCCATATGCGTTAGAAGTAGCTGTCTTTATTTGTATGGGGGAAATCCTTCTAGGTGTTGCATTGCTGCTTGGAGCTATGCCTAAAGTCACTACAGTCCTAACTACTGCCATGATGTTGTTTTTCACATGGCTAACTTGGTATACGGCTACTTGCGACCCTTTCGGTATGAAGGAGATGGTGGGGCCAGATGGAGCTATGATTACCATAGCGAATCAATGCGTACTGGAGTGTGGATGCTTCGGTAATGCTATTCCTCTAACCCCTATTCAGAGTTTCTACAAAGACTTAATTCTCCTGGTTTTAGTGTTCCCGATGTTGATTGCTGCGTTTAGGAATAAGATTACTTTGAATGATCCGCAAACGTCTATCATTATTTATACGGGTGCACTTGTAATGACGTTCCTGTTCGGGTATTTGATATTAGACTGGAATTTCCCGACCCTCTATTTAGTGCTGTTGCTATTAGCCGCTGGTATAGTTCGCAAACGAGTTACTCATCCTGCCCTTGAGGGTATTATGTGCGCCGCTATAGTAGTAGTTATTGTTGTAGTCCAAATCACAACTCTAAACCACTTACCTCTAAAAGACTACAGGCCTTACGCTGTAGGCGAGAGTATTATTGAGAATAGAATGTTTGCCGATGAATTAGGTCTCGTAGCACCTGTCTATGCAACGGAATATTTGTTTAAAAACATCCACACAGGTGAAGAGTCAGTTGTATTAAGCTCTGATTATCTAAAGCTTTGGAACGACTCGACATTTACGTCAACTTATGAGCTTGTCACTTACGATGGTGCTGAGGTTAAAATTTCTGATGGATACGAACCACGGATTTTAGATTTCCAAATGATCAATGAAATCGGTGATGACATAACGGATAGTGTTTTAGCTAATACGGGTTATACATTCTTGCATATTTCTAAAGACCTTGAGGTTACTAATGGAGAAGGGCAGGATGAAATGAATGCACTAGCTTCAGCTGTTGAAGATATGGGCATTTCTTTCTACGGCTTAACTAATGTCGGCTATGATCAGAATGAAGACTTCAGGCATCAATTTCAAGCACCTTATGAGTTTCTTACTTGTGACCAAACCGAACTCAAAATAGTCATCCGCTCCAACCCAGGGTTAGTGTTGATTAAGGATGGTGTAGTTATTGAAAAGTGGGCCTGGAGAGATATCCCTGCGTTTGAGGATCTTAACTTAAACTTATATTTAAAGTAACGAGAACGAGTGAGATTCCTACTCCATAGACTGCTGCAAGGACTTGGAGTTCTTTTAGGGACGTTGACACTCGTGTTTGTAATCTTTTCATGGGTTCCAGATCCTGCTCGTGAGCACGCCGGCCAACACGAAAACGAAGAAGTAGTCCATGCTTTTCGTGTAAAGCATGGTCTAGACAAACCCCTTCACATTAGGTACATTTATTTTCTAGGAGATCTAATCCCGGTAGGAGCTCGTGAAGACGGAAGTGTAGGCCTTCGAGCACCAGATTTAGGAAACTCTTTTGATGATAACAGCTCTGTCAATGGAAAGATTATCAATGCACTCCCGGCCACTCTGCTTCTTGCATGTGTCGCAATGTTGTTCGCCACGATTTTCGGAATAGCAATAGGTCTTTCCCTTGCAATGAGAGGTCCATCAAAGCTCGGTGACTTCGTGCTTTCTTTATGTGCACTAGGCATGAGCGCTCCCAGCTTCGTCGTGGCCATTCTAGTAGCATGGCTATTCGGGTACATCCTCCATTCCTACACAGGCCTACCCATGACTGGAGGAATGATAGTAGTTGACCCATTCGATGGTCCTAAGCTTGCCCTAGCGCACCTCATCCTTCCCGCCTTCACCCTTGGAGTCAGACCTCTAGCCGTTATTATACAACTATCCCGCAACTCAGCACTAGATGTCCTCACTCAGCCATATATAAGGACAGCACGAGCTAAGGGTCTCTCATCTACAAGAATACTATTTAAGCATGTCTTAAGGAACTCCCTCAATCCCGTTTTAACGGCTACTTCCGGATGGTTTGCCTCAATGCTTGCGGGTGCTGTATTCGTGGAATTCGTGTTCGGATGGAAGGGGATGGGATTACTCATGTTCAAAGCACTCGAAGGTGGTGACTTACCAGTAGTGATGGGATGCACTATAGTAGTGGCTACTATCTTCGTTTTAGTCAACCTATTAGTTGATATTTTATATAGTGTTCTCGACCCTCGGGTTAGACAGTAGGCGCCAGTTTTTTCTTTAACTCAGTGACTAGCATAGTACTAACCTTATTGAAGTATCTCTTAGTCCTGTAGCTCGCCACCCACTTTATTCCCACTACGGCATTCGTTAAAAACACCTCATCTACTTTAAGAAGTTGATGCGGTTCTAGATTGCTCTCGAAAACTTGAATCTCAAGTGAGATAGCTAGGTTTATTACCGCAGCTCTCATAACTCCGCCGACTGCTCCAGACTCAAGCTTGGGAGTGTGTAAAACACCGTTAATTACTAAGAAAATATTTGAACACGTCGACTCGATTAATTCGTTGCTGTCGTTGAGGATAAGAACATCTCCAAGGCCTTGTTCTGTGGCATATATTCCGGCTTGTATGAATAATTGGGAGTGTAAGTTCTTGAAGTTAGAAAACTTAGATTGTGTCTTTGTCAGTTCGTTATAAAGCCCTATTGCGAGACCCTTATCATTCAACTGAAAACCGTTGCCGTCAATAGGCTCTATTGATGCTAGACCAGTAGCTATATTAGATTCGGGAGTGAATTTACCGTCACCTTTTCTAAATATGGTTAGTCTAATTCTAGCATCTGAACTTATTCCCGAAGCGACTACCAATTCTATTAATGCAGACTTTAGGTTTTCTGCTTCTAGCCAGGTAGGTAAGTCCATGCAGTATGCACCTATGCTGTCTATAATCCGCCCGTGATGAAGGTCGAACAACGGCACATCACCATTAATTACTCGCATTGACTCGAAAAACCCATCGGCATATAAAAACCCCCTCGTTGTAAATGCATTAGGGAGTTTAGATTCCTCCGTAATTATTCCATCGTACAGATATTTTTTACTTGAGAGCATTGGAATAAGTTAGGGCTAATTGATTTGGTCTATAAAATCAATGAGTTGGGCATTAGTCGGCATCAAGACGCCGGCTACTCCCAGAACTGAGGCGCAGTCCAAATCCCTTTGCTTGTCGCCCACCATCCAAGATTGTTCAGGGTCAATATTATATCTAGCCACCGCTCTCTCTATCATCATGGATCCAGGCTTTCGACTGAGCGACTTGCCAGTTACTTCGTGATGAGGGCTGTAATACACGTCTGTTAGTGGAGTTCCATTGCCAGCACACTCTTTACGTAGGTATTCGTGAATAAGATGAACGTCGCGGTGTCCGTAAATCCCCTTAGCTATACCGCCTTGGTTCGTGATTAATATAAAAATAAAACCTTTCTTCTTAAGGGCTCTAAGCGACTCCATAGCGGTAGGAAGCAATGTAAACTCCTCTATGCAAGTGGTGTAATCGCCCGGGTCGTGATTGATGACTCCGTCTCTGTCTAAAAACACAGCCTTACATCTAGGATGAGCTTTTGGAGCTACATCCAAGCCAGAATTAGAGCTGTTGAAATTTTTAGAGTAATCCATCTAGGCAAATCTAACCTTCAACTGCTGTTGCTTGCTTACTTTTATACCGTGAAAAAATCAACGAATTTTTCTGAATCAATTTCCTTTGAAATTCCGTCATTTAAGGATTGGGTTTCAAAGGCCAACTCTTCATTGCGAGGGCGTAGTATAGAGGACCTTAAAAAGCAAAGATGGGATGGGATGCCACTGCCGCTTGTGGTGAACACCCACGACGATACAGTGTCGCTTCCGCTTAAGCATCAATCGCTGAGAAGTGATCTAGGTCATGCATGGGAAATAACCCAAACCTACTCTTCCAACTCCGCTCTGCTAACAGGATTAGAGCAGGGAGTTGAAGCTGTCCGTACAGATGCCAGTGTAGTCGACGGTGAAGCTATGACATCACTTCTGAGTGGAGTGAATCCAGAAATGATAAGCCTCCACATAGACGGTTATGAGACAGTAGGTGCGCTTCGTGCAGTTGTAGTTTTTGCTGGTGGAGTAGACATGAGAGGTTCTTCTACATTCGACCTTGGTAGAGAAATTCCATCAGACACCTCAGCCTTCCTTCTTCATTACGAATCATGGAGTCTAGCGTTCCCTAGATTCTCTACTTGGGGAGTGGATGCGTCTGCGTGGCAGGACAGAGGTATGCTAGCTTGTGATGCGGTTGCGGCATCTTTATCCGCAACTAAGTGGGGACTTAACACTCTAACTACTGCCGGATACAACCTAGAAGATGCCGCGCGTAAGTGTACCATCAGAATTGCCTGCACGACAGACATTATTTCCACAGCTTCTATGATTAGGGGCCTAAGGATGGCATGGGCCACTATGCTGAATGAAATGGGAGCAGATGCTTCTAAATGTCCCCTTTGGATTGAAGCCAGATCAACATCAGTTCTCTCAGTACCCTCCAACTCAGAGGACGACATCCTCAGAAACTCCATAATGGGTTACGGAGCCGTGCTCGGTGGGGCTGACGGAATAGAATTAAGACCACACGACCATAGACTTCCATCCGACAACAAGCAGGATTCGGTAAATGCCCTTAGGTATGCTAGAAACATACAGCACATCCTGCGCGATGAAGCACTTCTCGGACGAACAGACGACCCCATGGGAGGAAGCCATCATCTGGAACTTTCATCTAGGTGGTTTGCTAAAGTGGGGCTGTTAAAGTCTGAGCAATTATCATCAAAGCCAGATTGGAATAATGCAATATTTTCCGGAAGGCGGTCTTGGCTTGCAGCTCCTGTATTCGTTCCCTCTGATTCTTCTAGAGGCAACGCGGCCTTGTCAACGGACACGTCAGACTTGTTTTACGTTCTCGACCACGAGTCCGCCGGCAATCAGTCCGCCGACACCCAGCCTGACAAATCTGCCCTAGAAAACATAGTATTATTCAGCAAAAAGCTAACACCCAGAAAGCCCAAACTCATTTCCACCGCTGAGGGGATAGATATTCCAGACCATTTCTCGCCCGACTCACCGCGTAAAACACATGAGGGGTATATGGCTGGAATCGCGCCTTATTTAAGTGGGCCGTATCCGACGATGTATGCGACGAGGCCTTGGACGGTGAGGCAGTACGCCGGTTTTTCTACCGCTGAAGCCTCGAATGCTTTTTATAGAAAGAATCTTGCTGCAGGCCAAATGGGGCTCTCCATCGCCTTCGATCTAGCCACGCACCGAGGTTATGATAGTGACCATCCTAGGGTGACCGGTGATGTAGGGAAGGCAGGTGTGGCTATTGACAGTGTTGAAGATATGAAGAGGCTATTCGAGGGTATACCTCTTGATAAAATGTCAGTGAGCATGACCATGAATGGTGCTGTGCTTCCGATACTAGCATTCTACATTGTTGCAGCTGAGGAGCAGGGAGTGGATAAGAGTCAGCTGTCGGGAACCATACAGAACGATATTCTAAAGGAATTTATGGTAAGGAATACTTTCATTTATCCTCCATCACCTTCCATGCGTATAGTCTCAGATATTTTTAAGTTCTCTTCTGAGCATATGCCCAAATACAATTCAATAAGTATTTCCGGATATCACATGCAAGAGGCAGGAGCTACTCCGGAGTTGGAGCTTGCGTATACGTTAGCCGATGGGTTAGAGTATGTGAAGACGGGTATTGAAGCTGGACTTAAAGTGGATGACTTTGCGCCTAGGTTGAGCTTCTTTTGGGCTAACGGGATGCATCACACCATGGAGATAGCTAAGATGAGAGCGGCTAGAATGGTTTGGGCTGAAAAAATGAAGCAATTCAATCCCCAGAATCCAAAGAGCTCCATGCTCAGAACTCACACCCAGACCTCAGGCTGGTCCCTCACTGCCCAAGACCCCTGGAATAACGTCGCAAGAACAGCCATCGAGGCCTTGTCCTCAACGTTCGGAGGCACACAGTCCCTGCACACGAATTCACTAGACGAAGCTATAGCTTTACCCACCGATTCTTCGGCGAGGATAGCCAGAAACACGCAGCTTTTACTACAGAAAGAAGCTGGATATACCGGGGCGGTCGACCCTTGGGCAGGTTCGAGATTAATGGAGTTCTTAACGGCAGAAATCGCTGATAAAGCCAGCGAGCTAATGGACGAAATTGAAGGCCACGGCGGAATGTCTAAGGCCATAGAGGTAGGCTTGCCTAAGCTCAGAATAGAGGAAGCGGCAGCCAGAAAGCAGGCTAGAATTGACAGGGGGATAGATAGAATCATAGGCGTGAACATATTCAAAGTGGACGACGATGCCGCTGACCTTGAAGTTTTAGATGTCGATGCAACAGCAGTAAGGCAGCAGCAAACAGACATGCTGAATGAAATCCGTCAATCCCGTGACTCCGATGCGGTAGATTCCGCTTTGAAAAACCTAGAAGCCGGCGCTTCTAAAGGAGATAACTTGCTAGCTTTGGCTATTACTGCTGCTAGATGTAGAGCTACCTTGGGAGAGATCAGCGATGGCTTGGAAAAGGTATTTAATAGGTATAAACCTACCGACAGAAGAGTAAGTGGTGTATTTTCGAAACATATGGCAGGAGAAGAGCAGTTTGAAAAGGTTTTGAAGTCCAGCGATGAATTCGCTTCGTTGGCAGGGCGTAGAGCGAGAATACTTGTAGCTAAAATGGGCCAAGACGGTCACGACAGAGGAGCTAAGGTGGTAGCGTCCTCCTTTGCCGACCTCGGGTTTGATGTCGATTTAGGACCATTATTCTCAACCCCTGAGGAGGTCGCTAAACAGGCCGTCGAAAACGATGTTCATGTAGTCGGCATCTCCACCCTTGCAGCAGGTCATATGACACTAGTTCCAGCATTGATAGCTGAGCTGAAAGCTCTGGGGCGTGCAGACATCCTAGTCGTAGCTGGTGGAGTTATTCCCCCTGCAGATTTCGACAAACTCTACGACATTGGCGTAGTAGGCGTCTTCGGTCCAGGCACTCCCATAACATCTTCCGCAAGCGAGATATTGCAGGTTCTAATTACTTCATATTCTGTATATTAACTTCCGCAATCTGTTCCGCACCGCACCCATGCAACCAAATCATACTAGTAGCGTCTTATTTCTACAATACAGCATATTGACATCGTTATAAATGAAATACTTAATATCTGTTCTCTTCTTAGTTTTACTTGTGTCTAAAGTTGCTGTTGCCCAAACCCTACAACCCAAACCTCAACCCACAGTAAATAAAGAAATACCTACAGGCGAGCAGGGCGATAAAATCCCTGGTGAACTTATCGTTATGTTTCACGAGTCGGAGGATATATCTCTGTTCGAGCGTAGATACTTGTCAGTTAATGGTCACAGACCAAACCTTCATGTGATTAAGCAGCTTTCCAGCCTTTCACATATCTATTTATTTTCATTCAGCGAAGCGAGATCTGACGCTGACAACTTGGTGAAGACGATTTCTCAAGACCTCTCAGTAAGAGCGGTTCAGTTTAATCACTTTGTCGCAGACCGGTCAACACCTAACGACCCGTCGTTCAGTCAGCAATGGCATCATATGCAAAGTGCTGATCATGATATTGACAGCGATTTAGCTTGGGATATCACTACAGGCGGCTTGACAGCTAATGGAGACGCCATAGTTGTGGCTGTGTTAGAAGGAGGTGGAGCCAACTGGGCTCATACAGATTTGATAGACAATCACTGGGTTAATACCGGTGAAATTCCCGGGAATAATATTGACGATGATGGCAATGGATATGTAGACGATGTCAATGGGTGGAACACAACGACTAATAGCGATATCATTTCAGCTGGTGGTCATGGGACTTCTGTAAGTGGTATGATAGGAGCAAAAGGTGATAATAACCTGGGTGGAGTAGGAGTAAACTGGAACGTGGGCATAATGCAAATCCAAATGGGCGGATTATCCGAATCAAATGTCATTGCAGCATACAGCTATCCTCATGTAATGAGAGATATGTATAACTCAAGTGACGGTTCTGAGGGAGCTTTCGTTGTGGCTACTAACGCTTCTTGGGGAATCGATCTAGCCAACCCCGCAAATTATCCAGTATGGTGTGCTTTCTATGATGACCTAGGAGCTTCTGGGATTTTAAATTGTGGTGCTACTGCTAATGCGGAGTATAATGTTGACACGCAGGGCGATATGCCCACCGGCTGCTCTTCAGATTACATGATTTCAGTTACAGCGACTAATTCTAGTGACTTAAGAACATTCTCAGCTTATGGCGCTACAACTATTGACCTTGCTGCTCCAGGAGAGAATGTTTACTTGCCATCAGGCTCATCTAACTACTCAAGCACATCGGGAACTTCATTTGCTAGTCCATGTGTCGCTGGAGCTATCGCTCTTGTTTACAGCGCGCCGTGTACAGACTTAGCATCTAATGCTATCACATCACCACAGGCAACAGCGGACCTTGTTAGAGGCTATATTCTTGACGGTGTGGATCAGGTGGCACAGCTTGCTACTGAAACCGTTACGGGCGGACGCTTAAACGTATTTAACTCCCTTTCGCTTGCGATGAATAATTGCAACTCAGATATAGGGTGTATGGACTCGTCTGCATGTAATTACAGTCCAGAAGCGATAGAGGATAGTGGCAACTGTCTTTATTACGATGACTGCATGGAGTGTGGTGGTGATAACTCTGCATGTACAGGATGTACAGACTCAGACGCTTGTAATTTCGAAGCATCTTACACTATAGATGATGGTAGTTGTGTTTATGGAAACGGAATTTCTTTAATTGTCGGTGGAGGTAGTTATGACAGTGAAATAAGCTGGTCGTTGATGCTAGACGGCGAGTCAGTAGCTAGTGGCACTGCGGGTACTCAAGCTCTTTGTATAGGAGAGGGGTGTTATACTTTTTCTATGTCTGATAGCTGGGGTGATGGTTGGAATGGAGCGGTGTATACTTTCACGAACATAGCAACTGGCTCTATTATCGCTGCTGGTGATTTAAATAGTGCTCTCGAGGGAGATGCCGCATCTGAAGGTGTTGATTATCTCAGCGTAGGAGGAGTTAGTTGTGGGGTGGGGTGCATGGATGAAAACGCCTGTAATTACGATCCGGAGTCAACTGTAGATAATGGTTCGTGTACTTACGATTGTATGGGATGTACTGATCCTTTAGCATGTAATTATGATTCTTCAGCCACTGTTGATGATGACTCTTGTGTACTCGGAGGGGTAGGCGTTACGATAAGTCTTATGACGGATAATTATCCTGGAGAAACAACTTGGCAGCTGCTGGATGCAGAAGGGAATATAATTGCTTCTGCAGGGCCTTATTTAGACGCTCTGACTCTCATTGAAGAGGTAATTTGTGTGCCGGAGGATTGCTATAGTTTTGTGATTTCAGACTCTTTCGGAGATGGGATTTGCTGTGCATTCGGTGAGGGTTCATATGAAGTGACTTCTGGAGGAGTAACACTTGCTTCGGGAGGTGAGTTTGTCGACTCAGAGCTAACTATGTTTTGTGTTGGTGGAGGTGTAATGGGCTGCAC